>FSYR01000055.1_pt1 | contig 9801 bp, 9 predicted proteins | sample 1638631 | NCBI WGS metagenome assembly FSYR01 (sample SAMEA3914788, study PRJEB12502) | metagenome | biome: forest; material: soil | place: Canada | collected 2011-07-03 | depth 0.1 m | reverse complement strand
CGCCGCTAAGGCTGCAGAACGAAGTCCTTGATCCCGACCTTTGCGCCGGCGAGTGTGCGCCAGGCTTCCGGCTTGATGCGTACGGTGATCTCGTTGAAGCTCTTGATGCGCGCGGCGTGTGGCAGATGGAAGGTGACCTTGTCATCCACCGGCGCCCGTTGCAGTGGCATGGGCGAGACGGTGCTGCTGGGAAGCACAACGGTCCCCAAAGAAACGGCCAACGTTTTCTTCCCGATCTTTTCACGCAGCAACACTTCAACAGCGATGCTGCCTGGCACGTTATCGGCGTTCTTCACATCTACCCGCAGCGAGCGGCAGCAACTCATGTCGATCTCCTGATCGAGCGGTTGGTGCGCCTCCATCACCAGTGGCTGATGATCCGTGGATAGCATGCGTCTCTTGACGGGGTCGCCGCGCATAACATGTGCGTCCCGCGCTGGTTGCGTGGCCGGCTGTTTGAAGTACCAGTACGCGCCATCGAAGGGAATCACGCCCGTATCCTTACGAACAGTGCCGCTCATTGCCGATGCAGCAGGTGCTATGAACTCATGCGGCTTCTTCGGCTGTATGAGGATGATGCTGTCATAGCCGCTGGAATCGCGGTGCACGAGAGCCGGAGGCGTAAAAGTCGGTCGTGTGCGCGTGTCGATGCCGAGCATATCGCTCAGTTTTGCAGCCGCATAGCCGGCCATGAGAGGAACCAGCGCCAACACAAGGAGTAGCCACACCGTGAGTGAATTTGCCGCCGCCGTGCGACTCCATGCACGCCCGCGTGGTTTGCCCCCCAGCGCCTGGCGCCGATCCAGCCAGCTGCTCACCGGATAAACAATCCCCACGCCAAACAGGCAGCCTGCTCCCCAACCGTGGCCCGCGGCCAGCAGCGTAATCCCCAGCTCTGCCGCAATGGACGTAACCGCCGCCGGCAGCAGGATCCGCCACAGCGGCGGCGACTGCAGCAGTTGAAACCGGGTTGATGGGAGAGCGTAGCGCAGGGAAAAATCGTCCTCGACCTCTGCCTGCGCGGCACGCCACTTCAAAAGCAATGTTGCGAAGACAGCCGTCATCGGCAGAACGATTGCAACCCACGGCGAGCGCTCTGCCGTCAGCAGCGCAACAAGCGGAAGCCAGACGACCGCGATCCAGGCCGTCCATATCAAGCCCCAGATCACCGGCAGGTCGGCACGTTCGCTCTCGTCGCGTACCCTGCAAACGCCCCATACCGCCAGCGCATGCACACTACCCGCGACCAGCAGATACAGCGTGGCGCGAGAGAAGATCTGCACCCACGAGTGCAGAGGGGCTGGAGTGCAGACGAGCGCCACTACCGCGGTTGTGAGGATCAGGCTGCCTGCCAGCGGCCACGCCAGCGGTGGTGGAGTTTCAGAGGCTGATCGTGCGCTCATCGTATAGCTCCTGGTGAGACATCGTCATCCATCGGAGGTTCCGCGAATGGCTGCGAGAGCAGACTACCAGAGGATCACGATGGTGGCGGAATGCTATCCTGCTCGCATCATGCGCCTGCTCCTTGCCGCCACCCTTCTCGCCGCCACCGCCTCAGCCCAAACTCAGCAGCTGGCCCCATCGTTGGCCCCCGACACCGCCGCCAAGGTCGCCGAGCTGGCGCAAAAAGTCCTCGCCGACTCCGGTGTTCCCTCCGCCTCCATCGGCATCGTCCAGGACAACCACATCGTCTACACCCACGCCTTCGGCCTCGCGCGCGTCTCCCCGCCCCTCCCCGCCGAAGCCTCCATGGCCTACCCCATCGGCTCCATCTCCAAGCAGTTCACCGCCACCGCCATCCTCATCCTGCAGCAGCAGGGCAAGCTCTCGCTGCAAGACCCCGTCAGCAAATTCTTCCCTGAGCTCACCCGCGCGAACGATGTCAAAATCATCAACCTGCTCACCCACACCTCCGGCTATCAGGACTACGCTCCCCAGGACTACACCATCCCCGCCTGGAAGCTTCCCGGCGACCCTCTCGCCGTCGTCCACCAATTCGCCGGCAAGCCCCTCGACTTCGAGCCCGGCACCCAGTGGCAGTACTCCAACACTAACTTCGTTCTCGCCGCGCTCATCGTCCAGAAAGTCTCCGGCGAACCCTTCGCCAAATTCCTCCGCGACAACGTCCTCAAACCCGCCGGCCTCGAGAACGTTTTAAATCTCAACACCGACCAATCCAAGCTCCAGGTCACCGGCTACATGCGCAACGCGCTCGCGCCCATCCGTCCCGCCGCTCTCGAAGCTCCCGGCTGGTATTTCGGCGACGGCGATCTCGCCATGCCCGTCGGCCAGCTCCTCAAGTGGGACCTCACCATCATCAACCAGACGCTCCTCACCCCGGCCAGCTACAAGGACATGGAGACTTCCTTCATCCTCACCAACGGCAAGGATTCCCACTACGGCCTCGGCGTCGATATCCTCGACTACAAAGGCCACAGAGCCATCGAGCACTCCGGCGAAGTCGGTGGCTTCGTCGCCGAAAACATCCTCTTCCCCGATGACCACGTCGTCATCGCCGTCCTCACCAACCAGGAAGCCTCGGGCGCCGCCGCAGACATCACCAAGCAGATTGCGCCGCTGTTGCTTCCCGCCACCGCGCCCGCCACCACTGCCGTCGCCGACCCCGCCACCACCACCGCCCAGGCCTTCGCCCCGCACCTTCAGACCATCGTCGCCGGCCTCCAGAAGGGCGCCATCGACCGCTCCCTCTTCACCGCCAACTGCAACGACTACTTCGACGCCACCGCCCTCGCCGACTACCAGTCCAGCCTGTCCCCGCTCGGCACCGTCAGCTCCGTCACCGTCGGCCACGCCCGCCTTCGTGGTGGCATGACCTTCAGCTCCTACCGCGTCGCCTTCTCTGGCGGCACCACCCTCCTGTTCAGCGTCTACCTCGAACCCGACGGCAAGATCGAGCAGCTATTGGTAGAAGGCAAAGCATAGGAGCGTGAAGCGGCAAAGCTCGGAAGGCGTCCCTCGCGAATTCACATCCGCGAGCCCGCTACGCCACAGCCAAAGTCACGCAGACGCTAGCCAAAAGCTCCGGGCATCCCTGAAAGATCGCAGTCTAATGATGGCCGCCGCCACCACCTCCGGACAAAGCGCTCCCGCCACCGCCGCCCGACGAACCGCCACCGCCGTGGGATCCTCCTCCACCCGATGAGCCGCCTCCACCCGAACCATGCGATCCGCCGCCTCCGCCGCCACTAAACCCGTGGCCTCCGCCTCCGCCACCACTAAATCCGTGGCTGCCACCGCCGCCACTAATTCCCCCGCCGAAGTGGCTCACCTCGGTGTGGCTCCGTCCGCCTTCATTCACCTGCGACGTCACCGTAAATCCTCTCGCGCGGCTGTCGAACGCAATCAGGCTCGTCGCTGCGACAGCCTTGTTGCCCGCCGCCCCTTCCCTCAAACTTCGTGCCTCCAACGAGGGCGCCTTTGCCTCCCGCAGCGTCGGCAGTGATGGTTCACGAAACTCCTTCGGCGTCTCTGCCAGCACCTTCACCCGCGCTCCTGGCTCATACGCCACGCGCTGCATGCCTTGGCCCTTCCGATCAGACGGCACAAAGATTCCATTCTTCAAATTTTCCGGCTCTTTGCCCTTGCTATCGTGCGGATGAATCGGCACATATCCCAGCTTGCCTCCCGCCCTCACCCAATGCACCGGAGAGTGATGGTGCCGATGCTCCCCCGCCACCCACGCATACCGATGATGCCAATAGATCCAGCTCCCCGCATGGCATACCGCCCAGTCAAACCCATAGTCGCTATACCAGCCGTCATCCCACACCACGTTGCTCGCCAGCACCACGGGCGCGCCCGTCATCGGATCCAGCGTCATCCAGTTCTGAAGTGAATACGGCGAACACGGAAAAACCTGTTCGTCCTCGACCCACATCGCCGGAGCCACGCCCCCACCTTGCATTTGCGCCTCGGCCCGCAGTTCATCCCCTTGTGCCTGCTGGGCCAGCCTGGCGTTCTGTTGGGCGTTTTGCGCAGCATCCTGCGCCTGCTGTCCCTGCGAAGTCGCTTCCGCTGTCTGCGCGCCCTCTGCCTGCGGCGGTCCGTCGTTCACCTGTTTCACGGCAGGAGCCTTAGCCCAGCCATTGGTCGGCTCCCAGCACGTTCCATACGGCTGGCATTCGAAGAAGCTTCCGCGCGCATTCATGTCTGCCAAGCCGGGCAGCGGTTGCTTCAGGCCAGCCTCCTTCATTACCGTGTGCATTGCCTTCCCGCGCGCCGCCACCCGAGCCGCCACCCACTGATCCCATGCCGCGAAGTTGTTCGCCGGGCTCGCTGACGTCGGGACAAACACGCCATGGGTATACGTGAACGTCTTCCCGACGAACGCCTGCATCGTATTCACATCGCCCAGGTGGATCTCAGCCGGTGCCTGAGGCGTAATCGTCATCGCGTCCATGAAACTATTAATCCTAAAGTCCGCGTGGCTACCATACGGAACATGGATCCCATCCGTCGGCGTCGCCAGGCTGTATCTCTCGCCTGGCACCGTCGGCCGCAGATGCAGCGAAGCCACACCCGACAGCAGCACCATGTCCGTGCTCGGCACCCCATCCTTCGTCGTCAACGTGTCGAACATCAGCGCCGAGTTCTCCCCCAGGTACATCGTCGACGCATCTTCAAACTCAATCTCTGCGCGGCCATTGCCCGTCACCACGCTGAATCCCGACTCCAGCGGCATATTTGCCACCGCCTGCACCCACGGCGGAACATCATGCTGACCCTTCACCTTGCCCACCGCCACCCGCACATCGCCCTGCACCAGGCTCAGCCGCACAATCTGCGGATACACCTCTTCCGGATGCAGCGAAGCCGGAGCAGCCGCCGCCGTTCCGGCCCCCGGCGCCATCGGTGTCTGCGCGGAGATAGCTCCGCAGCCCAAAATCGAGAGAATGAATAAGGTGGTGGGAAAGCAGCGTTTTACGCTCATGGCAGCCTCCGCAGGCATGCACTTCTTCAGAAGAGACGGGCCCTTTGCCGAACCCAGTGCCAATCCTTCCTCCCCGCAACCATAGTCTTCACAGACTGCGTCGAGCAAGCACCAGCAACATTGCTTTGACGTATATCCGCGCCCGTTTGACGCAACGTCTGCCAGACTTTTCAATCCCACCACGGCCCACGCCGTTCAAGTCCCCCACCAGGACGCTCGCGCCACCCATCGCGACTTAGCCCAACCCCTCAGCCCGCCGCCACCACCCACCACAGCAAACTACGTCAGCAAATACGCCAGCCCGATCACCGACATCACCAGCCAGAGCCGCCAGTCCCCCTGGGGATTCATCCGAATTGGATCATGAAGATTCATCCTCGCCCGTCCCTTCTCCAGCCAGCACGTAGTACAACAAGGTACTCAGTGACATCTCTGTCAACATCTCCGAAAGTGCATCCTGCTCCACAAGACTCTCCATCGCCCGCCCTGCATTAGCAGATGCGACAACCGGCAATTCCGTCGCAGGCAATCTCTCCGCCCGCGAGTTTTGAACCCAAGGCGCCAAAGCCCGATGTTCCGGAGCCCGATCGCGCAGCTCTTGATGAACCGACGCCCTGTCTTCTAGTACGCTCCCGCGAGCCTTCAGGTTTAATGGTTTCCAAAAAATATCGGTGAAGCCTTCGTCGGCAGAAGTACCGGCAAACTTTACTCGCATCGTCATCGTCATCATCCTCTCTCCATTCCCCTTCTAAATAGACCCTTCACCACGCCCCGTCTCAGCGACCGGCGCCTCGCCCCGCGCTCCCCACGGCCCGCCGCCCGGGCCCCAGCCGCATCCACGCCGGTCCTTCATCCCTGCCCGAAACCGCTCGCGCTCCTCAGGAGTCATCCGCGCCCAGCGCTCTTCCATCCCGCGCTTCCATCCCCTCGGCCCGCCCCCGCCGTGCTTGTGAAATCCGCCCAGCAGAATCTTGCTCAGCACCACAAGTCCCAGCGCCTGCAGGAATGTGATCGTCTTCAACCCAAAGATCGCCGGCATCAGCCAGTTCCACAGATGCTCCGTCACAAATCCGAACACCGTCAGCGCCACCGCCACCAACACGATGATCTTCAACACCTTAAACATTCGAAAACCCTTCATCTCATCCTCACTTCCGAAAATCCCTTACTTCCCAAAATCGTTCACTTCGCAAAATCCCGGTCCAGCTCCTGCAACCGCTCCCTCAGAAACAGCACCGCATACCTCTTCCGCGACAACAGCGTATTCACGCTCACACCCGTCTCGTCCGACAGTTCCTTGAAACTCCGCCCCATCAACTCATGCGCCACAAACACCTCGCGCTGATTCTCCGGCATCTCTTCCAGCGCTTCGTCGATCGCATCCAGCAGCACATTCCGCGCATAAATCGCCTCCGGCCCCGCATCGGGTGACGGCAGCAAATCCTCCAGCATGGGAGCGTCGTCCTCCACGCCGACAGTCTCGTTCAACGAAACAGCCTTCTTTCGCCGAAACAAATCGACAATCCGATTCCGCGCCACGCGAAACAACCACGCCGTCGTCTGCTCCGCCGGCTTCATCATCCGATACGCCTGGATCAGCTCATAAAACACGTCTTGAAGCACATCTTCTGCATCGGCCGTATCCAAAACACGCTTCCGAATGAATCCGCGCAGCCGCGACTCATCGCGCTCAAACGCCTCCGCGATAAAGCGGTCCTGCTCGCTGATGGTCAAATCCGGGCTCGGCATCAACGTCCTTTCCGATCGCCCCACGCGCTCTTTCGTTATCGTCTACCTTCGTTAACGTACGAGCGCGAAGAATATTGTGTTCCCCCCGCAAACTTTTTCGAAATTTATCTTCCGCTCACACAATCCTGCAGCACCCTCTCCCATCTCCTAAGAACTTAGTTGACAAACTCACCACTCCCACCCTATTGTCCTAATCATCTAGGAGACGCCCATGGCCAAATCCGAAAAGCCCACCCTCACCAAGCTCGAGCTCCAGATCATGCAGGTCATCTGGCGTCACGGCGCGAGCACCGTCACTGCCGTCCAGCAGGCTCTCCCCCAGGACCTCGCCTACACCACTGTCCAGACCATGCTCAACATCCTCCACCGCAAGGGCAAGCTGCGACGCGAGCTCCACGGCCGCGCTTTCGCTTACACCGCCACCGTCACCGAAGCCAAAGCCTCAACCCACGCCGTCCGCGATCTGGTCGACCGCATGTTCGGCGGGTCGTCTGAAGAGTTGGTGATGAGCCTCATCAAGAGCCGCCAGATCGACGCCAAAAAAATCGCCGAACTCACCCGCCGCCTCGAAGAAGAGGAGCGCTAACATGCATCTGCTCCCATCCACACTCGAATCCTCCACTCTCGAATCCTGGCTCCTCACCTACGCGCTCAACGCCCTCTGGCAGGTGCCGCTCGTCTTCGCCGCCGCCTGGATCGCCGCCCGCACCTCCCGCCGCGCCGGCCCCTCCTTCCAGCACGCTCTCTGGACCACCGCCCTCATCGCCGAAGTCCTTCTCCCAGCCTGCTCCGTCCAGCTCTTCCAAACCGCGCTCCACTGGCTAGCTTCCTTCCGCCGCACCAGCCTCCCGCAGACGTCGTACATCACCGTCACGATGGGCGCGCCACACGCCGCCGCCGGCTTCCACCTCCCGCCCGTGCTGCTCGCCGCCGCGGCGCTCCTCTACCTCGCCGCGCTAGCGTTCTTCGCCATCCGCCTCGCCATCGGCCTCCACCAAACCGCATCCCTCCGGCGCCGCGCCCAGCCTCTGGACCTCACCGGTTATGCCCGTCAGAGCTACCACCGCTACGCCCAGCTCTTCGCCGTACCCCACGCTCTCGTCGCCGCATCAACCGAGATCGCCAGTCCCATCACCCTCGGCATCCGCCGCCCCACGCTTCTCCTCCCCGCGCAGTTAGGCGCCACCCTCCTCAGCGAAGATCTCGACGCCGTCCTCGCTCACGAGTTCGCCCACATGCGCCGCCGCGACTTCGCCAAGAATCTCCTCTACCAACTCCTCTCTCTCCCCATCGCCTTTCACCCGGTCCTCTGGCTCACGCGCAGCCGCATGGCCGAAACCCGCGAGCTGGTCTGCGACGACCTGGCCGCCAACGCAGTCGCCGGCCGCCAGCGCTACGCCCGCTCGTTACTACGTCTCGCGACTCAGTTCTCTCACGAACCCCACGCCGCCCCCACACCTCACGCCATCGGAATCTTCGATGCCCACCCCTTCAAAAACTTCGAGAGGAGAGTTATGAACCTGACCCACCATTCCATCGAGCTGCGAGGTGCAGCCCGCTACGCCACCACCGCTCTCAGCATCGTACTCATCGGCGGCGCCTGCACCTCCGCCCTCGCCTTCCGCCAGCAGGTGGCCGCTCCACAAACGCCAACCACCACTGCGCCCTCCACGGTGAACATCGGCACTCCAGCAAGCGACCAGGGCGCACCGTCGACGGTCAACCTCGCCGTTCCCGCATCTGACCTCAAGAACGCTCCGTCCGTCGTCAACATCGCCCCTGCCCCAACCGGCAACGGGCCGTCCACAGTCACCTTCGCCTTTCCTCGCCCAACCGTCGGGCAGCCTGCACCCTCCGTCAAGGTCGACATCGCCGACGCATCCAGCCCTAACCCCGTCGTCAAAGTCCTCACCAACGTAGTGGTCGAACCCATTCAGACCAACATCCAAACCAGCACCGTAAGCACGATCCAAGTCCGCCCAGGCGATATCGCAGGCAATCGCGACAAATTTGTGGAACCCATCTATCCCCCCGACGCAAAGGCCGCCGGCATTCAAGGCAGCGTCGTCCTCGACGCAGTCATCGGCAAGGATGGCAACATCGCCAGCCTCAAGCTAGTCTCCGGCCCACCCGAACTCACCAAGGCCGCCTGGGAAGCCGTCAAACAATGGACCTACAAGCCCTATCTCCTCAACGGAGATCCAATCGCCGTAGAGACCACCATCACCGTAACCTTCGCCTTCGCGAAGTAGCCGCCCCCACCGCCGAGGTTGAGGCACCCACCGCCTCATCCTCGGCGTCGGTCGCCTACCGCTTCTTCCGCTGCCGCGCCTTCGCCTTCCCGCCAACCTTTTTCTCTTTCGCCTTAGCTTTCTTCGCCTCGCTCTTCCCACCCCGCCCCGGCCCTGCCGTCGCCCCCGCGATCACTTTAGGCTCGGTCCCCGGCAGCAGCGCAAACTGCAGCCTTCTCTGCTGCCGATCGATCCGGTCCAGCAACACATGCACCTTCTGCCCCAGCGCAAACACGTGCCCCGTGCGCGATCCAACAATCGTCCGGTCCGTATCACGGTACGTATAGTAGTCGCCCACCAGCGATGCCAACGGCACCAACCCCTCGATGAACATGTCATCGAGCTCCACAAAAAATCCGTACTTCGTAACGGACAGAATCACGGCAGGGAAGTCATCGCCGATCTTATCGGCCATGAATTTCATCTTCTTCCACTCGATCAGCTCGCGCTCCGCATCCGCCGCCCGCCGCTCCGCCTGCGAGCTCTCCACCGCAATATCGTTCAGCTCGTCCGCCGCAATCGGCCCCTCGACATGTCCGGATTCTCGGACCTGGGATGGTACCGGCGACAAAACGGGTGCCCCATCCGTGCGCGTTTTTGCGAACGGGCGCGTTGCTTCGTGTTGCCGAGACTCCAACTCTCGCCGTCCGCGCAGGACCCACGGCTGCGGATCATCACTCCGAATCGCACCACCCCGCGCATCCGCCCCTGTCCGCAACATCGCCCTTACCAGCCGATGCACAATCAAATCCGGATACCGTCGAATCGGCGACGTGAAGTGCGTATACGACGGCGACGCCAGCGCAAAGT
>FSYR01000114.1_pt1 | contig 10819 bp, 4 predicted proteins | sample 1638631 | NCBI WGS metagenome assembly FSYR01 (sample SAMEA3914788, study PRJEB12502) | metagenome | biome: forest; material: soil | place: Canada | collected 2011-07-03 | depth 0.1 m | reverse complement strand
GTTGTGGATCTCGGTGTGGAGGGCGGTGCGGGGGGAGAAGCCTTCGGCCTCTTCGCCGCTGATGCGATGAGCTACATCATCCGGCATAGTTTTTGTGGGATAGGTGAAGACGGCGGGTTCGTTCATGTCGTCCCAGAAGCCGGCTACGCCGTCGTTGACAAAGTCCTTGTAGAGAGAGGCGAACCAGGTGCGGGTGGTAGCTTGCGTGAAGTCGGGGAAGAGGGAGGGGCCGGGCCAGACGTTGCCTACATAAGCTTTGCCGTTCAGCTTGACGAACTGGTCGCCGGCGATGCCGCTGTCGTAGGGGTGGTAGCCCTGGTCGGGGGCGTCGGCGATGTGGAGGTCGGCGATGACGATGGTGTGGAGGTGCTCGGCGGCCAGGTTGTGGATGAGGCCGGGGAAGTCGGGGAAGGTGGTGGGATCGACGGTGAAGGGGCGGTTCTTGTACTGGTAGTCGATGTCCAGCCAAATGCCGTCGGCGGGGATCTTGTCGCGGCGGAGGCGGGTGGCGACCTCTTCTACCTGGGCGCGCGGGGTGTAGGTGTAGCGGGACTGCTGGTAGCCGAGCGCCCAGAGAGGCGGCAGAGGGGTGGGGCCGGTGAGCCAGGCGTAGGCTTCGACGACTTGTTTGGGGTCGGGGCCGTAGAGGATGTAGTAGTCGAGGGGGCCGGAGGGGGCGGAGAAGGTGTATTGGGAGGGGTCTCGGCGGCCGAAGTCGAAGAAGGTGCGGAAGGTGTTGTCGAAGAGGACGCCGAGGGTGCGGCCGTCGTGCATCTCGAGGAAGAAGGGGATGGACTTGTAGATGGGGTCGGTGGATTCCTGCCAACCGAAGCTGTCGGTGTTCCACATGGTGAAGGCTTCGCCGGCGCGGTCGAGGGGGCCGGGCTTGTCGCCGAGGCCGAAGAAGTGGTCGTTGGTGGACTTGGCCTTGGTGACGGTGAAGCCGTGCGGGGTCCAGTCGACGGGGAGGGCGTCGGATTGGAGGATGTGGCCGGCCAGGTCGGAGATGGTGAGGCGGAGGTCGGGGGCGACGGAAACGCGGAGGTCGGCGGTGGAGAAGCCGTCGGGTTCGGAGGTGACGGCGATGCTGGCGGTGCGGGCAGAGGGGAGAACGGCCCAGGAGGCGTCTTCGGGAATTTGTGCAGGGTGCGTGTTGGGGTACATGCGGACGCGGAGGACATCGGGACGGAGAGCGTCGACACGGAGGGTGAGGGTGCTGTTGGAGAGCAGGATGCCGGTGGGGGTGTGGGCGGAGGGTGGAAGCGTGGCCTGGGCCTGCGCGGAGACGAGGGGGGTTAGGGTGGCGCAGAGAGCATATGCGAGGAGCTGGGCGAGGCGGAAGACGGACCTGTGGGACTGGGTGAGGACAGAGGGGGGCGCGAGCATATTTCTAGAGGGGACAGTTTTCCGCCTCACATCGCAATGCAGGGGCGACCCAAAGTAGCTCATTTATGCTTCAACAGGCAAGTCGCATGGAATGAGAAGCTTACTACGTCGGCTTAAGACTGAAGATGGGGGCGGAGGCTACTTGGGATCGAGAGAGTAGACGTTTCCGGTGAAGATGCGGGCGCGGATGAGGGGGCGGTTGTTCTGGTCGAGGCCGCCGAAGACGTAGTCGACTGCGTCGTGCTCACGCGAGTTGGCGAGGCGAACGACCTCGTCGACGTGGCCGTCGGGGATGGAGACTCGATCGATGGGCTGGGCGGGATCGAGGGAGGCGTGGAGGAAGAGATAGCGGCTGTCAGGGGACCAGACAGGGTCGGCGCCGGAGGGGACGGCGAGGGTGGTCCAGGTGCGGGTCGCGACGGTGTAGAGGCGGACCTGGCGCTGGTCGAGGGTGAGAGCGGCGATGTAGCGGCCGTCGGGCGACCAGCGGGGACTGAAGAGGCCGTGGGAGCCGGGGATTTCCTGGAGGGCGCCAGTGGCGACGTCGACGGTGTCGAGAGTACGGGTGGCGTTGTCGTTCCCCATGGCGTCGTTGGTGCCACCGAAGGCGATGGACTTGCCGTCGGGCGACCATGAGGGATCGGCGGCGTTGCGGGTCTGGTGCAGGAGGGGGGCGAAGTCGCCGCCATTGGCGCTGGTGATGTAGATTTGCCAGGCCTTGCCGGGTTCGCGGGCCATGACGGCGATGTGGGAGCCGTCGGGCGACCAGCGGGCGAGGAAGGGGGTGAGGGTATCGGGGGTGACCTGGAGTTTTTCGGTGCCGTCGGATCGGGCGCGCCAGAGCTGGGCGCCGGTGTCGGTCCAGACGGTCCAGACGACCCACTTGCCGTCGCGGGTGTAGTCGACGCGTGCGGCGTTGGATAGAAAGCCCTTTACGGGGACTAGTTGGCCAGTGGGGGAGACGGATTCGAGCTCGGAGCGGGAGTCGGCGCCCATGAAGAAGATGCGGCTGCCGGAGCGGGCGGCGACGGGGGATTCGAACTGAAGCGGGCCGTCGGTGAGGCGGGTGGGATTCGAGGTAGAGAGGCCGGAGAGTTCCCAGAGATCGTTATTGCCGCCCTTGGAGGACTGGAAGACGAAGGCTCGACCGTTGGCGGTCCAGACGCCACAACATTCGCCGGCGGGTTGATTGAAGTCGGCCAGGATGCGGTGGGGGGTGCGGTCGGAGGGGGTGATCTGCCAGAGGGAGAGGGTGTGGGAGATGGGATCGAGGATGGTAAAGCGGAGCAGCTTGCCGTTGGGTTCCCAGCGCAGCCAAAAGGCGCGGCCGGGGAGGGAGGCGTAATGGGAGGGCTGCTGGCGGGAGAGGTGGGTGAGGAAGAGGTCGTTGGCGTTGGCGAAGAGGATGCCGTCGCCGTCGGGCATCCAGGTGGCGTCGTGGGCGAGGACGTCGCCGACGCGGAGGGCGGAGCCGCCGACGGTGGGGACAACCCAGAGAGGCTGCTCGGACTCGGGCGAGAGGTGATCGCGGAGGAGCAGGCGGGAGCCGTCGGGAGAGATGTCGCCGAGGGCGGGGCTGGCGACCTCGGAGGGGATATTGATGGGCTCGACGAGACCGCCGGAGATGGAGATGGCGGAGAGGATGGAGTGGCCACCGTCGATGGTGGAGGCGTAGAGGTTGACGCCGTCGGTGGCGGCAGCGGCGAGGTTTTCCATGCTGTCGACGCTGGGCGCGAGGTGGCCGTTGTGGGTGATCTGGACGATGTGCGGTGGGTTGGTGACGGTGCGGAGAGAGGCGAGATAGTAGCCGATGGCGGCAGTGGCAAACAACCCAACGACAATGCAGGACCAGAGTAGGAGGCGGAATATCCGGGGAGGGTGTGTGGACGGGCCGACGGTGATCGGAGGCGAGGCCAGGGTAGGCTGGGCTGTAGGCGAGCCGTTCGGAATGGGATGGACACGTTGGGCTGGGACCACCAGACGGGTGGTGGAGTGGGCGTCCGGGGGGAGTTCGGCGGGAGCGTCGGGGACGGTCTCGATGACGCCGACGGGGGCGATGAAGCGGTAGCCGCGGCGGGCGAGGGTCTCAATGAAGCGGGGGTTTTCGGCAGAGTCGCCGAGGGCTTCGCGGATTTTATTGATGGCGGTGCCGAGGGAGTGGTCGAAGTCGACAACCGTATCTTTGCCCCAGAGTCGGGCCTGGAGCTCTTCCCGGGTTACGACCTGGCCGGGCTTCTCGAGCAGGGTTGCAAGGACTTTAAACGGCTGGCCCTGCAGCTTGATGCGGAAACCGGCCTTCCAGAGTTCGCCGGTCTGAATATCAATCTCATAGAGCCCAAAACTGAGCCGCGCGTTGGTAATCTGGCCCATCATTCCTGCGCAAATCCTCGTCTTCTCAAATTTACCACTTGTTCGGTTAGATGATGTGGAGCACTCAAACGGCTGATAATTTGTGACTTATCAGGAGATGAAAAATTGAGGGACAAAGGGAATAGGGAGGATTGCGTTGATGGGATGGATTTGCGCAACGTTGCGATCGAACCTTCAGCAGGACTTGTTCAGCCGGCTCGATGCGGCAACCGGTGTGCGGGAGGACTTTCGGAGGCAATATGAGTCAGTACAAAGAAATAGCTGGCAGGAGAATAGCTGGCAGGCGGACGGGCTGGTTCCTCGTGATGCTGCTGGCGCTGTTCGCGACTGTGGGCGCGCTTGGAGCGTATGCGCAGTCAGATAATGGCAGCATCGTAGGAACTGTGACGGATTCGACGGGAGCGGTGATACCCAATGCGGCGGTCGTGATTACGAACGTCGAGACCGGATTGAAGCTTAACGGAAAGAGCAATGATGCGGGCGAGTTCCAGATCTTTGCGATTCCGCGCGGCAACTATAAGGCAGATGTGGAGGCACCGGGGTTCCAGAGCCAGACGTCGAACTTTGCTATTTCGGTGGGGACGACCCAGACGCTGGAGTTCAAGCTGGCGGCCGGAGCGGTGAGCCAGACGGTCGAAGTGACGACCGCGGCTCCGCTGGTGAATACCACGAGCGCGACGATGGGCGAGGTCATTAGTGGGGCGCAGGTCCAGGCGCTGCCGTTGAATGGCCGCAACTTTACCGGACTGGCGTTGCTGGCTCCGGGTGTGACGCGTGGCGCGTATGGCGACGCGGCGAGCGGCGTGAGCGGCAACACCGAAACCTTCCGTAACCAGGAGAGCGGTGGAGCTTCGCTATCGGTGAATGGGCTTCGTCCGCAGGCAGATAACTACCTGCTGGATGGATTAGATGATAACGATTCGCTGGTCAACACGATTTTGATCTTCCCGAATATTGATGCGACCCAGGAGTTCAGGATCAACACGAGCGTTGCTGCAGCCGAGTATGGCCGCGCGGGTGGTGCGATCGTGGCCAGCTCGATCAAGAGCGGCACCAACCAGTATCACGGGTCGGCGTTCTGGTTCTATCGCAGCGGCAACTTCGATGCGAACCCCAACTATCAATTGCTAGGTGCGAGTCCGACTCCGAATCCTTCGTTCAACAGAAATCAACCGGGCTTCTCAATCGGTGGACCGATCATCAAGAACAAGCTGTTTGGGTTTGGCGATTACCAGGCATTCCGCGAGGTCCTTCCCCAAAACGCAAACTTCGTGACGGTTCCGACTGCTTTGATGCGGACGGGAGACTTCAGCGAGCTGCTGCAGGGCTCACCGAACTTCGATACGGCGAATGGACTATCGGTTGACGGCCAATTCTCTGAGCCGTACTGCCTGATCCATCTTCATCAGAACGACAACCCGGCGTACGTCTTCCCGAAGAATGGGCAGCTCTATAACCCAACGAACTGCCAGCCGATTCCTGGCAACGTGCTTTCGGCGGGCGGTATTACGCCTAACGTAGCGGGGGTTAACTATTTCAATGCGTACCCAACGCCCACGCGTGCGGGAGTTGTGAACAACTTCCTGACGCACAAGCAGCAGTTCACGCACTACAACACGTTTGATGTGCGTTTTGACTGGACGCCGACGTCGAAGGACCAGGCGTTTGTACGCTTTAGCTATGACAACTCCGCCTCTACGGAGACACCCGAACTTGGGACGCTGCCTTCTGGTTTTGGTACGGGTTCTGACTATACCCATGCGCGCGCTTATGGTCTGGGATACACGCACATCTTCACACCCTCGCTGGTGAACCAACTGTTGATTGGCTACAACCGCGATGACTTTGGCTACCAGCCGCCGTTTTATGGCGACGCACTGTCGGCCAGCCTTGGCATTGTGAACGCGAATCGGAATCTCGAGACCAGTGGCGGAGCGCTGATTGGCGGAAACAATGGCATTGATTACACGGGTGACTACGGACTGTACGCGGTTCCGCAGAACACGTATGAGATCAGCGACAGCGTGGACTGGGAGAAGGGGCACCATTCCTTCAAGTTTGGCGCAACCGGGATCATGCGGAACATGGAGTACTTCCGTCCGATCTCGGGTAAGGGTTACTTCAACTTTGGCAATGGCGACTTCACCGGCTTCCCGACGGCTGAGATGCTGGCGGGCTTCACGGATTCGTACAGCATTGGAACGCAGAACGGCTACTTCAGCAACATCAGCTATGAGGATGGCTTCTTTGCGCAAGACCAATGGCGCGTGAATCAGCGGCTGACGGTGCAGCTTGGTATTCGCTACGACCTCATTACGCGGCCGTACGAGACGCAGAACCGGCAGGCCTCGTTTGACATCGACACCAGCAGCCCGACGTATGGGCAGGTGCTGGAGGCGGGTGTGAATGGTGTGTCGCGCACCATCATCAATAACGACCATACCGATTTCGCTCCGCGCGTGGGATTTGCGTACGACGTGCTCGGAACCGGCAAGGAAGTGATCCGTGGCGGCTATGGCATCTTCTACTTCCCGGATTATGGCGGGATTGACAACCAGCTTGGACAGCAGACTCCGTTTGGCGGCAGTCTTTCGTACCTCGCACAAAATGGCTACTGCGTAACGTTCACGGGCCAGACGCCGGCTCCGGGACCAGGCTACGGCTGCAACGAACCGCCGAATCAGACGACGCCGCTGCCGTTGCCGGGCTATCCAGGATTCAACCCGGCCGCTCCTCCGGCGGGCTTGAGCACGCTGGCGGTGAACCGCAACGACAAGAACCAGAGCGTACAGGAATGGAACCTGCAGCTCGAGCAGCAGCTGACGACGCATGATGTGCTCGACATTGCGTATGTCGGAACCAAGTCGGATCACTTGTCGACGTATTACAACTACAACCTGTTTCAATTTGGCACGGGATTGCAGAACTTCCCGACGTTTGGAACGATCACGTACAACAACTACAACGGCGCGGCAAACTACAACGGCCTGCAGTTGCACTTCGAACATCACCAGGGCAGCAACCTGCTGGTGACGGCCTCGTATGCCTGGTCGCATGCGCTGGACAATTCGCCGGGCTCAAACCTTTCGTCTACCACTCCGCTGTACTATGATCCGGCGGCGGACTATGGTAACTCGTTGCAGGATGAGCGGCAACTGTTCAGCTCGTCGATTCTGTACAAGCTGCCGTTTGGCCGCGGTCAGAAGTTTGGCAGCGGTGTGAACTACGCGACCAATCTGTTGATCGGCGGATGGCAGGTGAACGTGATTGGCAGGTTGAACACGGGAACGCCGTTTGATCTGTCCGTGAGCGGCCAGAACGATGGTGACCGTCCTGACCTGGTGAAACCGATCAGCTACCCGAAGAACCTGAACGAGTGGTTTGACCCGTCTGCGTTTGCGTCACCGCCCACCGGGACACCCAACGGAATAAAGGTGTTCACTCGGCTGGGTACGCTGAGACGTGACCAGGTCTACGGACCGGGCGGGCGGTCGGCTGACCTTTCGCTGCAGAAGAACTTCCAGCTGTATGGCAGGATCGTTCTCGAGCTGCATGGCGATGCGTTCAACGTGACCAATACACCGCAGTTCACGAACCCGGATGCTGGACTTTTGGATTCCAACTTCGGCAAGATCACGAGCACGCAAAGCAACTCACAGCGTGAGCTGCAGCTGGCTGCGCGGTTGACGTTCTAGTTGGTTGATTTGGAGATGCGCCACGATGCAGGTTGTCGTGGCGCATTTTCTTTCTCTAAATACAGATGTGGAAGGCAGGAGATTGATGTTGGGTATGGGGCAAGATGTGCGGGTGAAGAGCGTCGGTTTGAGCAGGAGGTTGTTGAGGGGCTGTGTGGGGCTACTGGTAGTGGCGTTGGCGGCGCAGGGCTTGGGTGCGAGGGCGCAGGGTGGGCGGCTGGCGATCGACAAAGTGGATCCGCCGAACTGGTGGGCGGCGATGCCGAAGCCGATGTTGCTGGTGCGTGGAGAGGGATTGCGCGGGGCGAAGTTTTCGCTGAGCGGCGGAACGCTGAAAGGCGGGGCGCTAAAGATTGAGAAGGTGGTGGCGTCGGAGAATGGACACTGGGCGCAGTTGTGGCTGTCGGCTTCGCCGAGTGCGCCGGAGACGGTGACACTGACGGCTAAGGCTGGAGGGGAGAAGGCGGAGGCGCGCTACACGTTTGCGGCGCGACGGCCGGAGAGCGATGGGTTTGCGGGGTTCTCGTCGCGCGATGTGATGTACCTGATTATGACCGATCGCTTTGCCGATGGAGACTTGCACAATGATGGGCTGGATGCGCAGAGTGCGGTAGACAGCGCAGGGGCGGTGGCGGAGCGGGCGAAGTCTCGGGGTTGGCATGGCGGCGATCTGAAGGGAATTGAGGGCCATCTGGATTATCTGCAGCAGCTGGGCGTGACTACGGTGTGGACGACGCCGGTGTATGAGAATCACGAGGCCGGTAGCTATCACGGGTATGGGGCCACGGATTTGTATCGCGTGGATGAGCACTATGGGACGCTGGAGGATTTGAAGGCTCTGGCGGCGGCGTTGCATGCGCGCGGGATGAAGCTGGTGCTGGATACGGTGCCGAATCATGTGGGTCCGGGGAATCCATGGGTGAAGGATGAGCCGGCGCCGGATTGGTTTCATGGGACGGTGGCGGATCATCTGAAGGCGGAGACGGACTTTCAGGCGCTGATCAATCCGCATGCGCCGGAGCGTGACAAGGTTGGGACGCTGGACGGGTGGTTTGCGAATACTCTGCCGGACATGAATACTGAGAGCCCGGCGGTGGCGCAGTATCTGCGACAGAATGCAGTGTGGTGGATTGAGGAGACGGGCGCGGATGCGTTGCGGATCGATACGTTTCCTTATGTGAATCGGGAGTTCTGGCATGCATTCAATGGGGAGTTGAAGGAGCTGTTTCCGCACTTGACCGAGGTGGGCGAGGTGTTCAACGGTGATCCGGTGATTACGTCTTCGTTTGCCGATGGGGTGACGCGCGCGGGTGTGGATACGGAGCTTTATACGCCGTTTGATTTCCCGACATACGTCGCGCTGGGCAAGGTGTTTGCCAAGGGAGCGCCGATGAGTGAGCTGGCGAAGGTGTTGGGGGAGGATGCGTTGTATTCGCATCCGGAACGGCTGGTGCCGTTTATTGGGAACCACGATACGGAGCGGTTTGTGTCGGCGGCGGGAAGTGAGGGTTCGCTGAAGTTGGCGCTGGCGTATGTGCTGACAACGCGCGGCATGGCGCAGATTTATTCGGGGGATGAGATTGCGATGCCAGGTGCGAGCGACCCGGAGAATCGGCATGACTTTCCGGGAGGATTTCCGGGAAGCGTGGAGAATGCGTTTTTAGCTTCGGGGAGGACGCCGGTGCAGCAGGAGACGTTTGACTGGGTGGCGAAGCTGGATGCGGTTCGGCGGAAGCATGATGCGCTGGGTTGCGGAGCGGAGCAGGTGTTGGCGAGCAACGAGGACTGGATGGTGTATCTGCGCGATGCGGGGAAGGCGGCTGGTGCTTGTGGTGCGTCGGGAGAGCGGGTGCTGGTGGCGATTCATCGAGGTGGGAAGAATGGCGGCGTTGCGCCCGCGACGCTGGATGTGAAGTTGCGCATGACCTGGATGGAGGGCTGCAGGCTGGGCGGAGCGGAGATTCAGTCTGGCGGCGCTGCTGCGGAGGTGCAGGGAGAGAGTTTGCATCTGCGGGCGGCGGGCGATGCTGTGTGGGTGGGTAGTTGCGAGTAAGCACGGTGAGGGGAGGGCGTAGTAGGCTACGGGTGGCGGCGCTGTTTTCTGCGTCCGTTCGCTTGTGGAGGATGTTCGCGCATGGGGTTGGAGGAGTTGGGTAAGGGGGCGAAGCGGATTGGACCGGTTTCGCTGCGGCCGATTTTTTCGGAGCGGATTTGGGGTGTGGAGACGCTGCCGAAGTGGTATCCAGAGCCGGAGGCGGGGAGACCCGTGGGTGAGGCGTGGCTGACGGCGGAGACGTGCGTGGTGGACGCGGGGGAGTTTGCGGGGGTGTCGCTGGCGGAGATGACGCGGCGGTTTCCGGAGGCGTTTGCGGGTGGGGATTCGGCGGAGTTTCCGCTGCTGGTGAAAACGCTGTTCCCGCGCGAGAAGCTGTCGGTGCAGGTGCATCCGAATGATGCGCAGGCGGGGGCTCTGGGATTGGGGCGGGGAAAGACAGAGTGCTGGTATGTGCTGTCGGCTGAACCTGGAGCTGAGTTGGCGCTGGGGTTTCGTGAGGAGATTTCGGCGCAGGAGATTCGCACGGCGATTGCGAATGGGACACTGGAAGAGAAGCTGAATTATCTGAAGGTGAAGGCCGGGGACATGGTGTTTGTGGATGCGGGGACGGTGCACTCGATTGGGCCAGGGATGGTGATTTTGGAGACGCAGGAGTACAGCGACATTACGTACCGGCTGTATGACTTTGGCCGGCCGAGGGAGCTGCATGTGGAGGCGGGGCTGGCGGTGACGCGGACGTCGAGCAGTGCGGGGTTGGTTGCGCCGGTGGCGATGGATGGGTTTACGCGGCTGGTGGCTTCGGATTATTTTTTGGTGGACCGGTTTGCGGCTGAGGATGCGGGTGTGCCGCTGGGGTTGAGCGGGAAGATGCAGATGTTGTTTGCGTTGGGTGAGGGTGTTTCGGTGGAGGGTGCCGAAGAGCTAGTGAGCCTTGATCCTTGGAGGGTTCTGGTGCTGCCTGCTGAGGGTGCGGAGTATTTGGTGCGGGGTGCGGGTGAGGTGATTCGGATCGCGCAGCCGTAGCGCCTATTTGGAGTAGCGCTGCTGATGCCAGGCCCAGGCGCTGGCTAGGATGTCGTCGAGCTCGGGGTGTTTGGGTTGCCAGCCTAAGTTGGCCTTGGCCTGCTCGGAGCTGGCTACGAGGCGAGCGGGGTCGCCTGCGCGGCGCGGCTTGATTTCGACGGGTATCGGGTGGCCGGTGACGCGACGGGCGGCTTCGATGACTTGCTTAACGGAGAAGCCGCTGCCGTTGCCGAGGTTGTAGATCATCTTGTCGCGATTGGAGAGGGCGTTGAGGGCGAGGATGTGTGCG
>FSYR01000079.1_pt1 | contig 11059 bp, 8 predicted proteins | sample 1638631 | NCBI WGS metagenome assembly FSYR01 (sample SAMEA3914788, study PRJEB12502) | metagenome | biome: forest; material: soil | place: Canada | collected 2011-07-03 | depth 0.1 m | reverse complement strand
TCCTGGCACAGTACGGCGAACTGCCCGATGAACTCCAATTTCCGTTGGAGCAGCATCTGGGTATCTGTGAAGATTGCCGCCGCGAGTGGAATGCGTTACTGGCGCTCAATGAAGAGTTGGCTTTGACGCCAATGATGGAGCCGTCGCCGAATTTGCTGGCTGCGTCGCGCATGCGTTTGGATGAAGCACTGGATACTCTGCCGCCTCGATCGATCTCGCAACGTCTCTTTGGGAATGCCTTTCGCTGGCTGGGATTTCTGCAGGGTGCACCTGCATTGGCAACATTGCTACTGGGAGTAGGGTTTCTGGGCGGCAATTTCATTGCTAGATATCAAGCAGCGCACGCTCCCCAGTTGCCGCGGCCAGTGATTTTATCGAATACCGCGAATGGGGCGATTGCAAGCGTTTCGGGTATCGTGCAGACGCCGAACTCTGAGCTGGTGCAGGTGAAGTACAACCGCCTTGTGCCGGAGACGGTGCAGGGCTCGCTCGATGATCCACAGATTCGTCAGTTGTTGATGCTGGGTACAAAGCTTGCCACGACCAATGATGTTCACGCTGATTCGGTGGCGCTGTTGGCGAGCGAGTGCCGCGCTGGCCACAGTTGCGATGGCGGTGATGATGGCACTAATCAGATTCGCGCAACTCTTGTATCGTCGCTGCGGACCGACAAGAATGCATCCGTGCGGTTGAAGGCGCTGAATGGGCTCGAGCCCTATGTGGCGCAGGACGAACGGGTGCGTGATGCCGTGCTCGACGCATTGCTGTATGACCAGAGTGCGGAGGTGCGGACGCAGGCGATCTCGATGCTGACGCCGGTGCAGGCGGACTCGAGCGTGCGGCAGGTGCTGCGGACTGTTTCTTCTCAGGATGCTAATCCGGCAATCCGCAATGCGTCTTTCCAGGTGTTGCAGGGATCGGCTGATATCCAGTAGATGCGGAACCTGCGAGTGGCCATGAGGCAAAGTATTGAATCCGGGGGGTTTGAGCGGCTTCAGGGGATTCGTTTGTGGCGGTCATACGGTGCTGGCGTATTGGTTCTGCTGGCGGTGGCCTGTCAAGTTGCTCATTCTGAAGGATTAATAATCTATCCGACGAAGCAGAGCGGGAGCGTGTCGGGATCGGGTGCTAGGGGGCCCGCTGCTAAGGGAACCCCGTCGCATGCTCCCGGCTATTTGGGGATTCTCTTCCAAAATCTTACAGATGAACAAGTTACGTCGATGCATGTCAAAGGCGGCGATGGGGTGGAAGTGGTCATGGTGGACCATGACGGGCCTGCTGGGAAGGCGGGGTTACAGCCGCATGATGTGATTATTCGCTTGAATGGGCAGAATGTTTCGAATACGGAGTCGTTGAGCCGGATGATTCATGATGCTGGGGTGGGTGCTGGGGTGTCGTTGACGGTGCTTCGGGGCGGCCGGCAAATTGTTCTAAACGCACAACTTGCATATCGCGGTGAGGTGGAGAAGGAGGCCGTGGCGCGGATGGTGGAGGCGGATCCGCCGGCGAGTGACGCTACACCTGTGGTGAACGATTTTGGGGAGGGGGATCCGGTTGATCCAGTGGCTCCGGACACGGCTTCGCGGAGCCGGAGATTCATCGCGCAAGTGCTTCATACTACGCCGTTTACTGGTCTCGTGCTGGAGGCGATGGAGCCGCAGTTGGCGGGGTTTTTCGGGGCGCCGGTGGGGGTGGGGCTGTTGGTGGAGACGGTGGCGCCGAATAGTCCGGCGGCGACGGCTGGATTGCGGGCCGGGGATGTGATCCTTAAGGCTGATTCTGTTGAGGTTAAGTCGAATGGGGTGTGGGTGAAGCAGCTCCATGAGACGCGTGGGCGGGGGATCGTGCTGGTGGTGCTTCGGGACAAGCAGGATGTGCGTATCTTATTGATTCCAGACCTGAAGAAGCATTCGAAGCTGGTTTGGCCGGTGTTTGCCGCCGCGCTGCCGGTGTTTGCGTAAACGGGTGCGAATTTGCGCGACTGAGGTGGGTTTCGGGTTACGAATCGACATGTTGAGCGCGGTTTTAGTACGTGTATTCAGGGGGCATTCCGTCTGAAAAGTAAAGCTCCCTTTACACATTTCGTCGAAAGGTAAAGTTTCCTTTACACCTGGGGGCGGGGCCGGCTGCGGGCTACTTTTTGGCAGCTACGGGCTTGCCTTCCTGGACGTAGTTTTTGTTCCAGGAGGGGATCTCGGCGACGTAGGTGCCGGGTTTTTCGATGACGCACTGGCAGCCGAGGCGGGAGTTGAGCTGGAGGCCGGGGGCCATGTCGAGGCGATCGAGCTCGAGGTCTTCGGCTTCGGAGACGCCTTCGGCACCCTTCTTGAGGAACATGTGGCAGGTGGTGCAGGCGGCGACGCCGCCGCAGGCGTGGTCCATGAAGATGCCGAAGTTTTCGGCGACGTCGAGGAAGCTCATCGGCTGGCCGTGGCCGTCGTAGGGGAGGGTGTCGTAGACGAATTCTACGGTCTTGTTTTCGGGTTCGAAGGTGACGCGAACGATGTTGTTGGCGGGGGGCTTGGAGAGATCGATTTCGGGGAGAGGGGTGCTTTCGTGATCAGACATGGCTCTTCTAGTTTAGAGCGTGCGGGGGTGTTGTGCAGGGGGCAGCGGAAGAATCGGGTTGAAGCTCCGCCCGTTTGACTATTGGCACCACAAGCTAAGGTTTGCGCGTGTGGAAGTTGTAAACGAGGCTTACGGTGGGCTCGCTCGTGACGGTGAGGTAGCGGGGGAGGGCGTTGCCGTAGTCGGCGAATTTGTAGAGCTGGCCGCGGTACTCGACGCGGAGGGAGAGGTGATGGGTGAAGAGGTAGTCGATGCCGACTCCGCCGACGCCGAGAGGGCGGAAGTTCACGGGAGGAGAGAAGACGCCGTAGTAAAGCAGGTTGGTGGCGGGGGCTTCGCGGTGTTCGGGAAGGAACGCGAGCATGCCGGCACCGACGTAGACGAAGCCGGAGAGGCGGGGGGTGACGTGCTTTTCAGCGAGGTAGGAGAGGCTGAGCTCGTAGATGTTGGCGGGGATCGATAGGTTGTTGACCGCGTAAAGGGGGCCAAGGCTGGCGTTGTCGGTGGCGCGTTCGGTGGCGCGGGTGTAGCCCATGTTGAGGGAGTAGCCGAGCCAGGGACTGAAGCTCTGGCGAACGGTGCCGAGCACTCCGGCGGACGGGGACATGCTCGCGGTGGTGAAGTTGTAAGGGGCGTCGACGATGCGGGTGGCGGTGAGTTGCGCGAAGGCGCCGAGGGAGACGGAGGTTTCAGGGTGAAGTCCTGTGCGGCAGGGAATGGGCTTATGCGTGGGCAACGGGTTGGGTTTCGTGGTGAGGGCTGGGCACGGAGGTGAGGGGTGGGCGGGGGATTGTGCGAGGGTGAGAACGGTGAGGAGGATGGCGCCCACGGTGAGAGCTGCGATGCGCAGGGATTTTGAGACGAGCGGGGTCATTGGAAGCTCCGGGGTTGAGTTGTTCGAGGAAGGCGGGAGGGTGGGTTACTCGGCGCGGGGTGGATGGAAGCGGTAGGTGAGGCCGATGACGGGTTCGTTGCTGAGCGTAAGGTTGCCGGGATCGGAGGGAACGGCGACGCCGTAACTGGAGCCGTAGTAGGACGCGGGAGATTTGTAGAGTAGAGCGCGGTAGCCGGCGTGGAGAGCCACGTGTCGAGTAAGGGCGAGCTCGGCCGAGACGCCCAGGACGGCCTCGGCGCGGTAGGCATTGATGAGCGGCGGATTACCTATGTTTGCACTTGGCGGGAGGAAGGCAAGGAAGCCGGCGCCGGCTTCGGCCGCGGTAGAGATGCGGCGACGGTGCGGACCCTGCACGACGTACGTCCCGGCGACTTCGTAGACGTGTTCATAGACGGTGTTGCCGGCGGTTGTAGAGACTGGGGCGCTGCTGTACGGCGTGGGGACTTGATAGTCATAGCGGAAGGTCGGCTCGGAGTGGGTGGCCGTGATGCGATAGCCGAGCCATGGGTGGAGTTGCTGATGGAAGGATGCGAGCGCGCCGATGGCTGGGGTCGTGGTCTGCGTGTAGGTGGCGGTGCCGGAGGTGGTTGAGCTGCCAAGTGTGATGTTGCCGAAGACAGCGAGGGTGATGTCGGTGGGGTGAGGGTTGTGGGTCTTCGCAGGCCGCACGTTACTGAGCTGGGTGGAGGTGGGTGTTTGCGCGGAGGGGATGGGCAAAAGGGATGGATGTTTGGTGGAGGCGGTGATGGCGGGGGCAGGAGAGGATTCAGGCAACGAGTTGGTTGCGGTGGGGGCGGGAGTGGAAGGTTGTGCCAGAGGGGTGCTGGTGATAGCGGTTGCCACGGGCGCGAGCGGTTGTTGCGCCGAATGGCTGAGGAGTGCGTGGTGGGAATGGGATAGGGGTGTGATCGTGCCAGGAGGCGTGATGGTGGTGAGGAAGCTTTTGGTAGAGCCAGGTGTCGCGGGGATGGCGACGCCGGAGGAGGTTGGTTGTGTGTTGGTGGCCAGGATTGCAGGTTGAGATGGTTGGTTGTGGCGGAGCACCAGGACGAGGCCGACACCGGCGAGCAAGACGGCGGCGAGGGTTGGGAAGGCCCAGGCGGCGAAGGGGAGTCTGAACAAACTGAAGGGCGTGGCGGCCGCGGGGATATGGACGGGAAGGGAGTTGCGCAGGGCTTGCCAGTGGCGATCCATGGCGGCGGTGTCGAGGGGGAGAGGCGCTTCGTGCTTGGGGAAGACGCGGAGGGTGGACGCGATCGCGAGGGATTCGGATTGGAGGGCGGAGTTGGAGCGGAGGACACGACGGAGGGCGCGCTCCTGCGGGGAGGAGAGTTCGTGGAGGTGGAAGGCGATGAGATCGTCCTGATCGATGGCGTGGCCGGCGTCGTTGTCGAGGTTGGCGTCGAAGGGAGTCATTGGGAGTCCTTGGTGCGTTCGGTGGAGGCGAAGGCGGGTACGGTGACGGGAGGTGCGGGAGCCAGCTCGCGGCGGAGTTTCGCGACGGCTCGAAAGATGGCCTGCTTGGCGGAGTTGGCGGGGACGCCGAGAGCTTCGGCGATGACCTGGATGGTTTGGTCTTCCATGTGGCGAAGGATGAAGGCGGTGCGTTCCATGGGAGTGAGGGTGAGCATGGCGCGTTCGCGACGGCGGAGGGCTTCGGTGTTGAGGAGCTCGGCTTCCGGTGTGAGACAGGGAGAGACGGCGATGTTTTCGGTTGGCGAACCGGGCTCGATGGTGACGGCGTCCCAGCCGAGATCGCGGGAGCGGCGTTCGACGAGATTGAGGGAGCAGTTCATGGCGATGCGATAGACCCAGGTGCCGAAGGCGGATTGTTCGCGGAAGCCGGAGAGTTTTTTGTAAGCGAGGAGGAAGGCTTCCTGTGCTGCCTCCTCGGCGTCGACGGCGTTGCCGGTGACGCGGTAGGTCATCCTTAAAACGGTAGGTAAGTGACGATCCATGAGCACGCGAAAGGCGTCTCGATCGCCGGCGAGTATGCGCCGGATCGCGTCTTGCTCCAGATTTCCCATTCGCGAGGTTAGACAAGGGGATGTTGGAACGGTTAGGTTCCGCAGGGAAATAAGATTGTCGTGCTGGAACGTCAGGCTCTTAGTTGGGTGGGGGCGGGTCTTCTTGGCCAGCGGATGTCGAAGCGGGTTCCTTTGCCCCAGGTGGAATCGATTTTGACGTCGACTCCGTGGCGGGCGAGGATCTGGCGGACGGTCCAGAGGCCCAAGCCGTTGCCTTGAACGCCTTGGTGGTGACACTGAACTCGAAGATTCTGGGCAGGACTTCGGGGGAGATGCCGGTGCCTTCGCCGGTGACGGTCAGCCACGAGATCCGCGGCCCCCTCGAGGCGATCCAGAACCTGCAACACCTGATCCTTGGTCGATGCAGAGTTTCTTTGATCTCATGGACATTCGCGCGGAAGGGTGAGAAAGGTCGGAGCATGGGAGTGACTATGTCGGGTGGGGGACACTGTGGAGCGCACAAAAATGATAGTTTAGCGGGACTCCCAATCTTCTTGATATCTGTGAGCAAGAGGTGTCAGGGACGGGCCTGCAAAGCGGATTCGATAGGACGAACGCAATGATTGAAGAACGATTTGCGATTTCGGCGAACGGCGGTGCTCTTCGGGCGGACGCGCTCCGCGTGTATGCGGAGGGGAAGATGGCGGAATGCATTCGGGAGTTTGCGTGGGAACGGACGCCTCTGGGAGCGATGGCGTCGTGGCCGGATAGGCTGGTGACCGCGGTCAACATGATCCTGGAGAGCTATTTCCCGACCGTGTTGTTGTGGGGGCCGGAACTGATCGTGATGTACAACGACGCGTACATGCCGTTCATGGCGGAGAAGCATCCGGCGTTATTGGGTCAGCCGGGACACGTCTGCTGGAGCGAAGCGTGGCACATTATCGGGCCACCGTTGCAGGCGGCTCTGGAGCGCGGAGAGAGATTTTATTTCGAGAACAGCCTTGTTCCAGTGGTACGGCAGGGCGTTTTGAAGGATGTGTACTGGACGTACAGCTACAGTCCTATACGCGATGTGGGGGGCACGGTTTGTGGCGTGATGGCGATTGCCCAGGATCTGACGGAGAAGCTGGCGGCGGAGCAGGAACGCGATGCGATGGCCGCCAGGCTGAAGAACGTGCTCGAGAGTACGACTGACGGACTGGCCATGCTGGACAGGGAGTGGCGCTACACGTACATGAATGAGCAAGGGGCCAAGATGGTGGGGCGGCGGGCGGCAGACCTGGTTGGGAGGTCGTTGTGGGAGCTGTTTCCGGACGCGGCGGAGAATGACTTCGGGCGGGAGTATCGGCTGGCGGTGGAAACGGGGAAACCGCGACACTTCGACTCGTATTATCCGGAGCCGCTGAATGTGTGGCTGGAGTGTCATTGCTATCCGACGGAGCATGGGCTTTCGGTTTACTTTCGGAACGTGACGGAACAGAAGGTGACAGAGAAGGCGCTGCGGGTGAGCGAGTCGCGCTTCCGCAAGCTGTTCGAGTCGGATTTGATGGGGATCGGGATACCGGACAGGTTTGGAAGGTTTCGGGATTGCAATGAGGAGCTGCTGCGACTAACGGGGTACACGAGCGCGGACCATGAGGCGGGCCTGGTGCGTTGGGATTTGATGACGCCTGGGGAATATAAGGACGCGGATGCGGCGCATATCAAGGAGGCGTTGGAGCGCGGGAGCTGCACACCGTATGAGAAGGAGTTCATCCGCAAGGACGGCACGCGGGTTCCGATCCTGTGCGGGTACGCACTGCTGCAAGATTTCGGCGATGAGTTTATTGGGTTCGCGCTGGATTTGAGTCGTCAGAAGCAGGTGGAGAGTGAGATTCGCGAGCGGGAGGAACGGTTTCGTTTGCTGGCGGAGAGTCTGCCACAGATGATCTGGATGACGAATCGGGATGGCGAAAACACGTATTGCAATCGACTGCTGCCTGCTTACTTTGGGGCGACGGAGGCAGAGGTGGAGGGATCGGGTTGGACGCGGTTTATTCACCCGGAGGATCTCGGGCCGACGATGGAGAAGTGGAGACGGTGCGTTGCGACGTCGGAGATGTTCGTGAATGAATATCGGCTGCGGCGGAGGGATGGGGTGTACCGGCATTTCCTGGCGCGCGGGGTTCCGTTAAAGACCGAAGCGGGAGGGGTTGAGCGTTGGATTGGGAGCTCGACGGATATCCACGACCAGAAGATGGCGGAGGACGCGCTGCGGAAGTCGGAGAAGCTGGCGACGGCGGGGCGGTTGGCGGCGAGCATTGCGCATGAGATCCACAATCCGCTGGCAGGGGTGACGAATGCGCTGTACCTGGCGCTTCAGGATGAGTCGCTGGGGGAGGAGACGAAGGGCTATCTGAGAACGGCGGAGCAGGAGCTGCTGCGGGTGTCACAGATTACGACGCAGACGCTGCGGTTCCACAAACAGTCGAATTCGGCGGTGCGGGTGGATGTGTGCGACATTGTGGATTCGGTGCTGGCGCTGTTCAAGGCGCGGCTGGCGAGCAGGCGGATTAAGGTGAAGACGGAGTGCGAGCGGGGGGCGTTTGCTACGTGCTTCGGGGATGAGGTTCGGCAGGTGGTGGCGAACCTGGTGAGCAACGCGCTGGATGCGACGTCGGAGGGTGTGGTGCGGGTGCGGGTGCGGCGGACCGGGAGCTGGACGCGGGGGTTGTGGGTGGAGGGCGTGAAGATTGTCATCGCCGATACGGGGCAGGGGATTCCGGCAGTGGTGGTGGACCATATCTTCGAACCGTTTGTGACGACGAAGGAGGCTACGGGGATTGGGTTGGGGTTGTGGGTGTCCGATGGAATTGTGCGCAAGCATGGGGGGTGGATTCGGGTACGGAGTTTGAGTGAGGGGCGCGTCTCGGGGACCGCGTTCGCGATCTTTATTCCGACGGATGCGGAGACGGAAGCTGGCTAGTTCGGGGCGTAGGAGATCTAGGGATGGGGCGGAGGTGGCGGTGCGGCGTCGGCTGCCTTGGGTGTGGGTGCAGGTGTGGGAAGATTCAGTGCTGGAAGATCGTCTCGGACTTCGAAGACCAGGAGCTTCGCGAGTCCATCTGCTGAGGGCTTGTACGCGACGACAGCGGGCAGACCGGCGAGGTGGTAGCAGGGAGTGTAGTGGTCCTCACCGACCCAGAGGGTGTCTGCGAATCCGGACTCATAGGGGCCTGGGGCGAGCAGATTCAGGGGTGGGGTGCTGGGGTCGGTGGGCTGGAAGACGACGGTGAGGCCGGTTTTGCTGCAGTAGGTGCTGAGAATGGTGCCTCGCGCAACGGTTGCGTCTGGCGGCAGAGAGAGGGTGAGTGGAGGACCGTCTCCGCGATTGGCGGGGGGCACCTGGTTCCAGAGGTCTACGGCTTCATCATGATCGGAGCCTGGCCAGCGGTCGGCCACTTGTCGCGCATCTTCAGCGGCCAGGGCGGGCTGATGGCCCTGGAGGAGGATGTGTCCAGTCAAGAGGTGATACTCGGCGCGCCAGGGCTCAAGTTTCTCGGCGGCGATTGAGGTCTTGTAGGCGGCGTTGATCTGCCCGGTGCGCCATTGAACCAACGCCAGTTCGACTAAGGCGGGCGCGAACTTCGGCGCCTTGGCGTTGATGGCTTCGAGAGCTTGTTTCGTCTGCTCGAGCTGCCCCGGGCTTTGCTGTTTCAGCGGAGGGCCGGACATCAGGAGAGCGAAGGCGGACCGGTAGGAGGAAGGATCGGCGGCGATTGCTTTCTGCCATTCCTGCCTTGCCTCGCCGTCATTGCCGGCACGCCAGGCGAGAAACCCGAGCTCCTCATAAGGTCCGGCGAGCTTTGGGTCTGCCGATTCCGCTGCCTGAAGGAGCGTCTTAGCTGCGGCGGCATCGTGGGCACCCAGATCGATTGAACCGAGATCGTAGTCTGCCTCAGCTGTGGTCAGGATTCTTGCAGGAAAGGATTTGGGATCGAGCCCTTGAACCGGAGGCAACACGCCTGCCGAGAAGGCCAACCTCAAAAGATAAGCGGCAAGTTTCTGTTCAAATGCCTGGGGGTCGCCGAAGGTTTGCTGAAACGCCTGCGGCTGCGGTGTGCCCTTTTCCAGCAGCGCGATAAAGCTGTTTAGTTTCACTCCGTTTCCCATGTCCTTACCAAAGGTCATGAAGTGGACCATGGCCCAGGCTTCTCCATAGAAGAGATCCTCGCGGTCCTGATCTTTGAAGAAGGTCCTGGAGTTTGCGGTAAGCATCTCCGGGATCGGGATAAGCGTTGCATTCTTCAGATGGGCATACCGAACAGAAGGCGCGCCGACGTAGGTGCGGTCACCCTGGAAGCGGGTGTAGCCATAGAACTCGGCTAGACCTTCATCCAGCCAGGTGGGCAGCCAATGCAGATTGGCGTGGAAGATGCTGTGGGTGTATTCGTGGAAGACGACGGCCTGGTTGAGGTCGCCGAAGCTATCCAGCCGGACCATGGCGTACTTTCTCTCCCAACCCTGGAAGAATTCGCCTGCTACCTTGTCGCGCTGCTTCCAGAAGACGGGCGCAAGGGTGTGCAGGCCTGGCTCACGCACGGCAACGATGAGCAAGGGTGCGCCGGTTTCCAGCGTGAGGTGGGTGTAACTCATCGAAAAGATGGAGCGCATCTGCTCAAATTCTTTGGCGACATCGCGGCCATCTTTCTCGGAACCGTCGGTAACTACCTGGAAGTGCGGGCTTTGAATTTCGCGCCAGGTTTGTGCCGAGGCTGGGGAGGGATGCAGCAACGCAAGACAAGCAACGACGCAGGCCAGCAGGTGGTGATGAGAGACAGGACGTTGGGACATCAGAGTATTGTCGGGATGGGTGCGATGCCCGTCAAGGAAAACTTCGCGACCGCGCAGAAACATGCTGCCGAGGGTGAGCGCTTGGCGTGGCAGCGGAGGTAGAATTCGAGCGTAGGGGGTTGCCAACTTGTCTCCCGCTCAACGGACTCTCGGATGGATGGCGCTGGTGTTGGTCGCGGTGGGGGTCGCGATGCAGGTGGTGCGGCCGTCGTTGGGGAAGTCCGCGGGGCCACAGGTGGAGGTGGCGGTGCCTCCGCAGGTGAAAGAGATTTTGGTGCGGCGGTGTTATGCGTGCCACTCGGATGAGCCACGGCTTTCGTGGTGGGATCATATCGTGCCGGTGTATTGGGTGGTGTCGTCGGATGTGCAGAGGGCGCGGTCGGCGCTGAATTTTTCTGAGCTGGGAACGAAGCCGGCGGCGGCGCAGCAGGCGGAGCTGTATGAGGCGGTGAACCAGGTGCAGTTGGGGGCGATGCCGCTCAGACTTTATTTGTTGGGGCATCCGGGGTCGGGTGTGACGGCGGAGGAGTTGGCTAAGCTGAAGAATTATTTGGCGCCATTCAAGCCGGCGACGGGGCAGAGCGGGATGGCTGCAGGTGAGGTTCCGAAACATTTGAGTGCTCCGGCGGCACCTTCGCCGAATGGGGTGCCGTTTCTGCCGGGGTATGCGGACTGGAAGGTGGTGAGCACGACTGATCGCGGAGACAATCACACGCTTCGGATTATTACGGGGAACGATCTGGCGATGCGCGCGATTGAGGCGCACCAGTTGCCGTCGTGGCCGGAGGGTGCG
>FSYR01000094.1_pt1 | contig 11362 bp, 8 predicted proteins | sample 1638631 | NCBI WGS metagenome assembly FSYR01 (sample SAMEA3914788, study PRJEB12502) | metagenome | biome: forest; material: soil | place: Canada | collected 2011-07-03 | depth 0.1 m | reverse complement strand
TCCGCAAGCACGGTCTGCGAGGCGTGTTAGCCGTGTCGGCAGTCATTCTGGGATATCTCTTCCTCGGCTTCTACCCCAGCCGTTACCAAAGCCAATTCTTGCTCGAACCCACCGACAATGATTGGGTAAGCGCGCACACCACCTTTCTATTCACACAGCTCCATGGTGCGACTCCCGTCCTCTTACCACTATGGCTGAGAATCCTGCTCACCGTTGCTTCACTAGGCGGCGCACTCAGCCTTATCGTCTCACTCATGGACTCCAAGCCGGAATCTGCGACCGCGTCCTCCGCGCGTAACCTTCCATGGAATCAACTCGGCGTTCTGGTCGCGCCGTTCGCCATCGCCTACAGTCTGCTTCTCATTCCTAGAGCCACCGGTTGGGGCCTGAGTGACCGGTACCTCCTTCCGCTGGCCGTCGTCGCCATGCTCTGCCTCGCCCGCTATTTCCAGGACACCGTCCAGCCGCAGCTTCCGCTCATCACGGCGCTGCTGGTCGGCCTCATGGCACTCTATGGCGTCACCTTCACCCACAATGTATTTGCCTTCTATCGCGCCCGCGTTGTCCTCGCCGACGAACTCCACGCAGCCGGCGTCCCAGACACCTCCGTGGATAGTGGCTGGGAGTACAACCTCAACGTTGAACTCCAACATGCCTCGCACATCAACTATCCCGAAAGCCTCGCGCCGGCGAATACGTTCGTCCCCCCAGTTTCGAGTCCTATCGGCATCTGCCCGATGGCAGAGTTCTGGCGCACTTTCACCCCACACATCCATGCCATCTACGTCATCTCCTTCGATCCCAATGTCTGCGGCGGTCCGGCACCCATCGCACCCGCGCACTACTCTCGCTGGCCGGCGCTCACACCCGGCACGCTCTACGTCATGCGCAACACCGCACCGCCCGCAACTCGTTGATATCCTGAACCGCGGCGCCGCCCTCCGCGTCCCCTTGCTCTGCGCAATGCTCTAAAGCTTGCCAGGAGGCTGTTTGCAACTCGTCCGCAGGTTCCGTATCCCCGCCATCTTCTGCGCCTTCTGCGTGCTCCTCTGCGAGCTCATCAGCCGGCCCACCGTCGAGATGGGAATCTCCGACGACGGCCCCTACATCCTCATGGCACAAACCCTCGCCTCCACCGGACACATCGTCTACAACGGGTGGGCGGCCGCCATGATTGGCTGGCAACTCTACATCGGCGCTGCCTTCATCAAGCTCTTCGGCTTTTCCTTCACCGCCGTACGTATGAGCACGCTCTTAGTCTCCCTGGTAACCGCCTTTCTTCTCCAGCGCAGCCTGGTCCGTTGCGGCATTACCGAACGCAATGCAGTCGTCGCCACTCTCGCCCTGGCTCTCTCTCCGCTCTACCTCTTGCTCTCCGTCACCTACATGAGTGACATCTTTGGGCTGTTCGCCGCCCTCATCTGCCTTTATGGCTGCCTCCGCGCCGTTCAGGCGACCACGTCCCGCGCCGCGATCCTCTGGCTCTGCTTTGCTGTCGCGACCAACGCCGTTTTCGGAACCGCACGTCAGATCGCGTGGCTCGGTGTTCTCGTCATGGTCCCGTCCACCCTCTGGCTGCTTCGTTCCCAGCGCCGCGTCTTGATCGCTGGATCCGCCGCCACTCTCGCCGGAGTTCTCTTCATCTTCGCCTGCATGCAATGGCTCAAGCGACAGCCCTACATCCTCCCGCCACAACCCCTCCCGGCTCATTTTCCGCTTGCCAGCAGCCTTCTGACGCTGACGGATTTCTTTCTCGCCATTCCCTTCCTTCTGCTTCCCATCATCGCCCTCTTCCTTCCCAGCCTTCGCAAGAGCTGGCCTCTGGTCATTGCTATCCTCGCGCTCAGCCTCCTCGGCTATCTCTTTCTTGGTATCTATCCAAGCCACTTGCGTGGAAATTTTCCGCTGGAGCCAACCATGGGTGGCGGAGGCAATTGGATAAGTGTGCACGGAATACACGAAGGTCATCAGCTCCACGGGAATCCGCCCCTGTTTCTAAACGTGCCCGCACAGGCATTGATCACCGTCGTCTGTTTTGGTGGCTTGCTCGCTGTTCTGATTTCCCTGCTGCATCGTTACCGGCTGCATCGTCATAGCACCTTGCCTTCCGGCCAATCCGCCCAGGATGTCTCGTGGAAACAACTCGGCATCCTTCTCGGGCCATTCGCCCTCGCGTACACAGCTCTTCTGATTCCGCGCACGGCTACGGGCTGGATCTACGATCGCTACACGTTGGAACTGGGCTTGGTCGCTCTGATCTGTCTGGTTCGCTATTACCAGGAGCAAATTCAACCGCGCATTCCGGTTCTGGGCATTGCCCTGGTTGCGACGATGGCCGTCCTCGGCGTCGCCATCACGCACAATCATTTTTCGGTTTATCGCGCTCGCGTCGCCCTCGCCGCCGAGCTTCGTGCCAACGGAATCCCTGACACGTCAGTCGACAACGGCTTTGAGCAGAATTTCATCGTTGAACTTCAATACGCTGACCACATCAACGACAGCACGATCGTATTCCCAACCAACGCCTACGTCCCCGCAGCTCCTCTTCCCGCCGGCACCTGCAAAATGTTCTGGCACGACAAGACCCCCCACATCAATCCAATCTACGGCGTGTCCTTCGACCCCAATGCCTGCTACGGACCCGCGCCCTTCGCCCCCGTCCACTACACCCGCTGGCTAGCTTCCAGCCCCGAAGCGCTCTACGTTGTCCGCTACGTATCTCCTTCCAAACAATAGCTACCCGTCCGCCCTTGTTATCCTTGTAGACGATGGTTGCAACCCGCCGGACATCCTCAACGACCGCCCCTCCCCAACGTTATCTTTGCGTCCACGGCCACTTCTACCAGCCGCCGCGTGAGAACCCCTGGCTTGAAACCGTCGAGCTCCAGGAATCTGCCGCGCCCTACCACGACTGGAACGAGCGCATCACCTCCGAGTGCTACGCTCCCAACGGCGCCTCCCGCATCGTCAACGACGAGCATCAGATCATCCGCATCGTCAACAACTACGCGCGCATGAGCTTCAACTTTGGACCCACCCTGCTCAGCTGGCTCGAAGACTTCGCTCCCCGCACCTACCGCATGATCCAGGAAGCCGACCAGGCCAGCGCCACGCTCTACTCCAACCACGGCTCCGCTCTCGCCCAGGTCTACAACCACATCATCATGCCGCTCGCCTCCGAACGCGACGCCCGCACCCAGATCCGCTGGGGCATCGCCGACTTCGAGCACCGCTTCGGCCGCAAGCCCGAGGGCATGTGGCTCGCCGAAACCGCTGTCTCACGCTCCGTCCTCGATCTCCTCGCCCAGGAACGCATCCAGTTCACCGTACTCGCTCCCCACCAGGCCGCCCGCGTCCGCAAGCTGCCAGGCTCTGAGCCCTTGAAGGGGAGCAGCATTAGTCCATCGAATTCTGAGGTTTTGAAGGGGACGGGCTTTAGCCCTTCCGAAAAGGCGCCTGAACTGGATGGGACTTTAGCACCTGAGGGAACGCCCGAATGGATCGAAACTCCCGATGCGACGGTGGATCCCACCCAGCCTTATCTCGTTCGCCTCGATAACGGCCGATCCATCGCTGTCTTCTTCTACGACGGCCCCCCCTCCCGCGCCATCGCCTTCGAAGGCCTCCTCAACGACGGCGAAACCTTTGCCCGCCGCCTCATCTCCAACTTCAACCCCGAGAAACCAGCCTCCGAGCCCCAGCTCGTCCACGTTGCCACCGACGGCGAATCCTACGGCCACCACCATAAACACGGCGAGATGGCCCTCAGCTACGCCCTCAACTACATCAAGGACAACAACCTTGCCCGTCTTACCAACTACGGCGAGTTCCTCGACAGATTCCCCCCCACCTGGGAGGCCGAAGTCGTCGACAACACCTCCTGGTCCTGCGCCCACGGTGTCGAGCGTTGGCGTTCCGACTGCGGCTGCAGCAGCCGTTCCGACTGGAATCAACGCTGGCGCGCGCCCCTTCGCGAAGCTCTCGACTTCCTTCGCGATCGCACCGCACCCCTCGCCGAAGCAGTGGCGAAGCCACTGCTCAAAGATCTCTGGGCCGCTCGCGACGCCTACATCCACGTCATCCTCGATCGCTCCTCCGACAACCTCGACCGCTTCTTCGCAGCTCACGCCACCCGCACCCTGACCGCCGCCGAACGCATCACCGTCTTCGAGCTCCTCGAGCTCCAGCGCCACACCCAGCTCATGTACACCTCCTGCGGCTGGTTCTTCGACGACATCTCCGGCATTGAGACCGTCCAGATCATCGCCTACGCCGGCCGCGTCATCCAGCTGGCCTCCAAGCTTTTTACTGATCCCACCCTCTTCGGAACCGCCGCCGGTCCGGGTGCCCCGTATCTCGATTCTGAGATGCGGGAGACTGCCACCACTCTCGAAGCCGACTTCCTCGAGATCCTCGCCCGCGCCGAGAGCAACGATCCCGACGCCGGCACTGGCGCCGATGTCTACCGTCGCTTCGTCAACGCCGGCCGCCTCGACCTCGAAAGCGTCGGCGCCCACTACGCCATCAGCTCCATGTTCCGCAGCTATCCCGACACCGGCAACATCTTCTGCTTCGACGTCAACCGCCACTCCTACGACGTCATCACCTCTGGCCGCGGCCGCTTCGCCGTCGGCCGCGCCACCCTCTGCTCCCGCATCACCGAGGAGTGCGAAGACATCTGCTTCGTCGTCCTTCACCTCGGCGACCAGAACCTCTCCGCCGCCGTCAAACGCTACACCCCGCAGGACGCAGCCGTCTGGGATACCTTCATCACCAACGCACGCAACTCCATCCGCCACGCCAACCTTCCCGAGCTCATCCGCTTCATCGACGGCTACTTCGACAGCACCCTCTACTCCCTCACCTCGCTTTTCGCCGACGAGCAGCACCGCATCCTCCAGAGCATCCTCAACCAAACGCTCTCCGAAGTCGAAGGCTCGCTCATCCGCATCTACAACGAGCACGCTACCCTGCTCGACTTCCTCGGCGACGCCAACGTCGCCGCACCCGCGGCCCTCGCCCTCACCGCCGGCTTCGCCATCAACGCCAGCCTGCGCCGCTCTCTCGAAGCCGACACCTTCGACTCCGCCGAGATCGCCCGCCTCCTCCGCCGCGCCGAAGTCGATCACGTCACCCTCGACAACGATCTCCTTAGCTATACAGCCGACAAGCGGATGAAGCGCGCCATGGTTCGTCTTGAAGCGGCCGCCGAACAGCAAGCCCCGCAAAACATCTCCATCCTCAACGAAACCCTCGCCATCGCCGAGTCCCTCCGCACCCTCCCCATGGAGGTCAACCTCTGGCAGGCGCAGAATATCTGGAACGCCCTCCTCCGCCGCTCCGACGCCACCTACTGGTCACGCGAGTGGCGCGAAGGCTTCCGCAAAGTGGGCCTCGCCCTAAAAATCTCTGTAGACGACCTCGTCGTCGACCTTAGCGTGCGCACCTTGTAACGCTCCTACTTCGCCGGCTTCTCCAACCTCTCACCCAACGCCACCGGCGTCCCAAAACCCGGCACCCCATCCTTCCCCCACGTGAACTTCTGAATGCGCGGCGACCGCATCCCGCCGCATCCCATCCCAGGCCCTGGATTCGCGTGGTAAATAATCCAATCCTGCTTTCCATCCGGCGACTTGAAGAACCCATTATGTCCCGGCGAGTACGCATGCGCCGCCGCGTCCGTGCTCAGCAGCGGATGATCCATCTTCGTCCAGCTCTTCGCATCCAGCGGATCGGCATGACTGTCCGCCTGCAGCGCCCCCAGCGAGTAGAAGTCCGTCCAGCACCCTGACGCCGAGTACACAATGAACATCTTCTTCCCATGCGCCAGAAACTCCGGCCCCTCATTCACATTCACATGCCGCCCCGGCAGATCGCCATGCTTCTCCCAGTCATACGTTGGCTCCGAGATCAACGTGCGTGGCGAATCAATCGTCCACGGATCCTTCATGTGCGCAATGAATAAATCCTGCTCGCCATCCGTCGTGCCCTTCCACCCCGACCAAACCAGGTAATGCTGTCCCCGCAGCTCGAACAGCGTCGGATCGATCGCCCACCGGTCCGTCGCATCGCTCACCTTGCCATCCAGCTTCCACGTCCCCTGCATCGGATCGTCGTTGTCGTTCTCCACCACGTAAATCCTGTGCCCCGCATTCTCCCTCGCGTCCGCAGCAAAATAAATAAACCATTTGTTCCCCCACCGATGCAGCTCCGGCGCCCACACCTCCTTCGACCACGCATGCCCCGGCTCCGGAGTCCACACCGCCCTCACCTCCGCATGACGCAGATCCGTAATGTCCGCCGTCTTCCGCAGCACCAAATTCCGTCCCTCAGAATTCGAGTAGTAGTAGAACCCCTTCCAATACACCACCCACGGATCTGGACCCCGATCCAGCAGCGGATTCGTAAACGTGTCCACCTTCGCCGCACTCTCCGACGCTGCACTCGTCTGCGCCACAGCAAACGACGTCCCACTCAACACCACCGCCAACACCATCCATCCCATCTTCATCAGGCCAAATCTCCCCAAGCCATTCTAAGGACATCCGAGCCCCCGAGCAGCACCCCTAAGCTCCAGCTTTTCCCACCCACCACACAGGGCTGACCAGATGAATGTTCATCACCGGTGTTGCACCTATGCAGCACCTTCAGCCACGCAAAGCCCTCGCCGTCCGCGCAGGACGGGTTTATGCTTGCCAGAAGGCAGCCAACGTCCACCGGCTGCCGCGGAGAAGGTAGCGTCCCTTGGCCGAAACGCCGCTAGACTCGTCGCCAAAACCGGGCCCCCGCCACGCGAAGCCTCTCGCCGTCCGCGCAGGACTCGGCAGCCATGTCTTCGGACTCGGCATCATGGCCATCGGCCTGGCCGGCCTGGTTTGGGGCGACTTCATCACCGGGCAGACAGTCCCCAACGACTTTCCCCACCGCATCGCCCTAGCCTACACCGCCGCTGCCTTCCTTCTCTGCACTGGGATCATCATGCAGTGGCGCCGCTCTGCGTCCTTCAGCGCCGCCGCCCTCGCCGCGTACTACATCTTCCTCGTCATCATCGTCATGAACGGCCCCGTGCTGCTCGCCCACTACAAGGAGTACGGCACCTACGAAAGCCTCGCCGAACAGTTCGCCATCACCGCTGCCGCCCTCATCGTCTACGCCGTGACAGCCCGCATCCACCAATCTCTGGCTACACGCCTTATCCTCATCGGCCAACTGACCTTCGGCCTTTGCGCACTGGTATGGGGCGGCGCTCACTTCGTCTACATGAACCTCACCGCCCCACTGGTTCCCAAATGGCTGCCACCTTCGCAGGTCTTCTGGGGATATCTGACCGGCGTCGCCTTCGTCGCCGCGGGTCTTGCCATCCTTTCGCGCATCCAGGCGCGCCTCGCCACCATCCTCCTCACCGCCATGCTGGCGTCCTTTACCCTCCTTGTCCACATCCGCATGCTGTTGGCCGATCACAAAATCCAGTTCAATTGGACAGAACTCGCTGTCAATCTCGCCATCCTGGGCGCCGCCTGGGTCTTAGCCGACTCGTTCGCCAGACCCAACCTGCAACGCCACTGACCTTCGCCGCCCAGGGCAGCATCAACCGTGCACAACCCTGTCAAGCCCCTTCAGCTTCATTTCTTTGCATAACTAAATGAAAACAATACCGATAATACTTGCTACCCCACGCCGATCTCTATAATGGAAATAGCGAATCCTTTGAAACAGCCGAAAATCCTCCCCACCAAACACATCGAATTCCCATTTCGGGACCGTTCAATTATTTAGGCGATCCGGTGATTAGCGTCACATGAACATTCGTGGATAGTTTTATACATTGGACAACAGACGGGCTATTCAGAGCTCTATATGCCCAGGGTCGATGCCGTCGCCAGCACGTGGGGCGGCATAACTTTTGCCCCAGGCCCCACACATCAGGTCCTCCCATGAAGTCAGACTGCCATAAGTCCGACGCTAACTGTCGCGTACGGAATACCTAGGCCAAAAAGTACCCGGGGGGGAGGGGGTATCTCCCATGCCGGAACCATTTTCCCTAAGTCGCCTCGGACATACCAGCCAGCCCAATGGAAGGCTATAGTCCAGCGCAGAGCCACGCAGAGAACCGAGTGCTGATGACATGCCCCGCCCTATCCCCTCCAGAAGGTGATCACCAGACCACCCGCCACGATCAGGCTTCCGCCCACCCAAATCGGAGCGGTCGGTGATTGCTGAAACCGCACCTTCGCTACGATCTGCGCCACCACGAAGAACAGCGCCACATACGCTCCCAGCAGCTTGCCAAAGTCCCACTGCGGCAGGTTCACGCTCCACCCATACAAGCCCAGCACCGCGACGCCCGCTACAAACCACATCGCCCGCTGCGCGCCCGACGAGCGATACAGACCCGACTGGAAGAACGAATCCCCCAGCACCTCCAGCGACGCCGCCACCACCAGCACCACAAACGCTCCGAACGGCGAAGACACTATTTGATTCAGCACGCTCTTCATTGCACCTCTCCTTACGCGCAAACATTCTGGAATGTGTCCGAGTCTACTAGACCACCTTGCCCGCAAGCCTTGGTCAGGGCATCGGGCTGCGTTACAAATACAGATAGACTGGTGACTCACACCAATCCAACGCAAGCCAGAGGAACTATCCGTGAGCCAGAGGAGCTGTCCGTGATTTCGATCGGCTATCTATTAATCGGCTATCTATTAATGGTCTCCGGCTGGTTACTGGTCCTGGCGTCACTCTTCCTGCTCGCTGGCCTTGGGCAACGCTTCACCTTCGTCGTCGCCGGCCTGCTAGTCGAGCTCCTCGGTCTCACCCTCATCGCTCTGCGCTATCGCTCCCTGCAAAGAGGCCCCGAATGACCCCTGACCTCTGCCTCATCTGCATCATCCTCATCCCGTTCGCCGCAACTGGCCTTGCTCTCATCCATCAGGGTCTCGGTCGCTCCCGCAGCGCAGCGCACGCCATGCTCGCAACCCTCTGCTCCCTTGCCATCGCCGCCATCGTCTTCGTCCTGATCGGATCCTCCTGGATGGGCTTCTCCGGAGGCCTCGCTCACACCCTCCACCTAGCCGGAAAATCCATCGACTGGCTAGGCGCCGAGCCACTCTTCGCCACCGGCTTGACCTCCAACCCCACTCACGGCTCCTACCCAGCGTTCGTGCTCGCGTTTGGCATCTTCGCCGCAGGTCTCGCCTCCATCATCCCGATCAGCGCCGGTACGGATCGCTGGCGTCTCGCCGCCATCTGCGCCGCGAGCGGTCTCTTCGCCACCATCGTCTTCCCCATCTTCGGCCACTGGGTCTGGAGCAACGGCTGGCTCGCCCAACTCACCCCGCTCTTCGGCCTCCCAGCCTTCGCCGATCTCGGCGGAGCCGCAGTCCTTAACGTCCTCGGCGGTCTCGCCGCTCTCTCCGTCGCCTGGATCCTGGGTCCCCGCCAGGGCAAGTACGCCGACCGCATCGCCACCGCGATCCCCGGACACAACATCGTGCAGGTCCTCTTCGGCTGCATCCTCGCCCTCATCGGCTGGATCGGTCTCGACTGCGCCGCAGCCATCCTCTTCTACCGCATCACGTATCCCGAGATCCTGTTCACCGTCATCAACGCCGTACTCTCCGCCTCCACCGGCTGTCTAGCTGCAGTCGTCACCACCCAGCTCCGCTACCGCAAGCCCGACGCCTCCCTCAGCGCCAATGGCTGGATCGCCGGCCTCGTCGCCGGCTCTGCCGGTTGCGGACTTCTCTCTCCCCTCTCTACGATCTTCATCGGCCTCGTCGCCGGCGCCCTCGTCACCCTGCTCGCCGAAACCCTCGAGTTGCGTCTCTTCATCGACGACCCCGGTGGCGCAATCTCCATTCACCTAGGCGCCGGCCTGTGGGGCATTCTCGCGTTCGGTCTTTTCGGACTCGCCACCGCGCCCCGCCCAGCCCTCATCCTCACGCAGCTCATTGGAATCGCAACGTTGCTGGGCGTGATGTTCCCCCTCATTCACGTCCTGCACCGGCTGCTCAACAAGCTCATCCCCTTCCGCGTAGACGCCGACGGCGACTGGCAGGGCATGGATATCCGCGAGCTAGGCGCAGGCGCCTACCCAGAGTTCGTCGTCCACGCCGACGAGTTCGTCCCGCGCTAGCGAACCCTCATCAATGCATTGTTTTTAGTGGTGCCGCGAAACCAGCAATAACAACCCAAACAACAGCACCGGTATCAGCGCCAACCCGGCATACAAAAGCATTCGGCGTCGCTCAGGCGATCGCCGTGTCCTCCACCGCTCCGCATCCGGTCGCGCAGCCACTCCCACTTCGTCTTGGTGCCGCAGATCGTGTGCCATCTCGCGCGCACTGGCATACCGGTTCTTTGGCTCACGCTCCATCGCGCGATACACAATCTCCTGCAGCTGCGGCGAAATCGACGGTTCCAGCTCTCTCGGTGGCACCGGCTGATTCAGCAGCCGGTCATTCATGACTGCAAATGGATTTGCCCCCGAAAACGGCACCACACCTGTCAGCATCTCGTACAGCATCACTCCCAGCGCATAGATGTCACTGCGCGCATCGCCGCGTTTGCCTCGCACCTGCTCTGGCGAGATATAGTCGGGTGTCCCCATGCTCTGCGAAAAATGTGCGAACGTAAGTCGCCGCGCACCCGCGCTCGCAGCGATGCCAAAGTCGATCAGGTGAATCTCGTCTTCATCGCCCACCATGATGTTCTCAGGCTTCAGATCTCGATGCGCCACACCATTTGCGTGAACGTAATCCAGCGCCTCGCAGATGCCGACCATCAGCTTCACCGCCCGCTCTACCGGTAGCTTCTTTTCCTCGTTCAATATCTGACGTAGCAGCCGGCCATCCAGCCACTCCATCACCATGTACACCTGGGAGCGGTCAGGATTCGCGAACACCTTCATCACGCCTGGATGATCGATGCGTGTTCCAATCTCCTCCTCGCGGCGAAAGCGATCGAACATTGTCGGATCGCTCTCCACCTCGGGATGCGGCACCTTGATCGCAACCTGCAGCCCACTCTTCAGGTCTCGCGCGCGAAATACCGTCGCCATGCCGCTGGTCGCAACAATATCCTCCAGCTCATAGCCATCGAGCTTGTCGCCCGGACGAAGTGTAAAATTCGGCGCGATCATCTATAGCAACCTGTACGGCCGTCCACGATAAAGCCCCATTCGTTCTATCGTCTTTACACGAATCAACTGCACGCTGATATTATCGTGGCCACCTGCCTCATTAGCCGCCGCCACCAGCGCGGCCGCCGCTTTCTCCAGATCGCTGTTGCGCAGAATGATTTGAAGGATCACCGTGTCCGGCACGTATCCATACAACCCATCCGTGCAAAGCAATAACAC
>FSYR01000127.1_pt1 | contig 11641 bp, 9 predicted proteins | sample 1638631 | NCBI WGS metagenome assembly FSYR01 (sample SAMEA3914788, study PRJEB12502) | metagenome | biome: forest; material: soil | place: Canada | collected 2011-07-03 | depth 0.1 m | reverse complement strand
CGCCGATGTCGAGGAAGACGGTTTTTTCGATGGTGGCCTGCGGATGGAGCTCCTGCAGCCAGCGGTCGAGGAGTCCGGTGAGAATGCTGGGGGCGACGCCGTAGTAGGCGGTGAGCTCTTCGACCTTGACGCCGGTGCCTTGCGCGATGGTGCGTCCGGGGATGAGGCCGGAGGTGTCGGTGCCGTGGGCGTGGTCGAAGGGGTGGATGGCGGGTTGGGATTTTTTGCGGGGCATGAGGGAGGGATTAGAGGATGGCGAAGAGCGGCGGCAGGAGTGTGATGCGGACGCTTGAGATGGGCTCTAAACCCATGAGGCGGTTTTCGATCTGGGCCTGAAGTTGGGCGTTGGCGGCTTCGTCGGTGGTGGGCGCGGTGAGCTGGATGTGGGCGATGAAGCGGGTGACAATGCCGGGGGCATCGGGGTCGGGCGTGAGATGCGCGTCGCGGATGAGGTTGAGGTCCACGATGTTGCGGCGCAGGACCGGGTCGTAGCAGTCGCGGAGGGCGGCGAGGAGGTCGGCGTCGGTCATAGGAGGAGCAGACAGTAAGACAGTAGACAGTTGAAGCTTAGGCGGTGGTGTCGCGGTGGTATTTGGTGCAGCCGTTGATGTGTTTGGTGGCGTTGGCGCGCCATTCGGGGTTGCGATAGAAGTAGAGCCAGGTCTTGCAGGCGCGGATATCGCTGAGGGCCAGGGGAGTCTGATTGGGGATGTCGGCTTCAGTGGCCGAACGGAGAGCTGCGAAGGCGGCTTGGAACTGGGCGTCGGGAGCGTCGCGGAGGGAGGCGGCGTGATCGTAGACCGACCAGGCGACGGCGAGGGCTCCGGTGGCCGTGGATTGGGTCTGCTGCTGTTCGAGCAGGAGCTGGTGCTGCTGGCGGCGGTGGCGGACGATGTTGAAGACGAAGAGTCCGATGACGACGGCGAGGAGGACGAAGTGGCGGGGGCGTAGTTGCATAGTCTGAACCTAGTGGGTGCGGTCGACGAGGTAGTGGGCCAGGGATTTCAGGGGTGTGGCGGCTTCGCCGAAGGGGGCGAGGGCGGCGTCGGCGTCGGCGATGAGTTCGGCGGCGTCGTGCTTGGATTGCTCGATGCCGAAGACGGCGGGCCATGTGGCTTTGATGGCGGCGGTGTCTTTGCCGGCGGTCTTGCCCAGCTCTTCGGAGGTTTGGGTCATGTCGAGGATGTCGTCGACGATCTGGAAGGCAAGGCCGGCGTCTTCGCCGAAGGTGCGGAGGTGGGCGATGATGTTGCCCTCAGGACGCGGAAGAGAGTTTGCGCCGTCCGGCTGCGATAAAACATGGCCGAGGCCTAGCAAGCCGCCGCAAACGATGGATGTGGTGATGAGGGCGCCTGTCTTTGCCCGGTGGATACGGTCTACAAGATCGGCTGTTGGCTTTTTGCCCTCTCCTTCAACGTCAAGGACCTGGCCGCCGATCATACCCGGAGGAAGATTGCCGGGAAGATCGATGCCGACGCCGGTGCCGATGGCGAAGGAGAACTCGCGGAGGATTTCGACGATGGTCGCGGCGGGTGCGGGGAGTTGCGAGATGGTCTGGAAGGCGAGGGTTTGCAGGGCGTCGCCGGCGAGGATGGCGATGGCCTCGCCGAAGACGACGTGGCAGGTGGGCTGGCCGCGGCGGAGGTCGTCGTTGTCGAGGGCGGGGAGGTCGTCGTGGATGAGGCTGTAGGTGTGGACCATCTCGATGGCCGCGCCCAACTCGGCTGCGCCTTCGGGGAGCGTGCCGGCGATGCAGCGGGCGGCCTCCATGCAGAGGATGGGGCGGAGACGCTTGCCGCCGGCGAAGGTGGAGTGGCGCATAGCCCGGTGGATGGAGTGGGGTTCCGTGGTGGCGGCGGGTAGCAGGCGCTCGAGGGCGGCGTCGGTTAGGGCGGCGCCGGTGGCGAGGAGGGATTTTACGTCGGTCGACATTGGCTAGACCAGTTTACGCGAGCGGTAGGCGGCGAGGGCGAGTAGAAGCAGCGCGATAGTGGAGAGTGCGAGACCTAGTTGCTGGTCTACGGAGGTGTGCCAGACGATGTCGAGTGTGGAAACGCCGGTGGGCAAAGGGATGGCGAGGAGGCCGTCGTCGCGCTGGAGGTGTTGCGGCAGCTCGGTAGTGTTGCGGGTGATGCGCCAATTGGGGAAGTCGCGGAGGTTGAGGATGAGGACTTCGGGTTGGGGGAGATTGAGGGTTAGGTGATGGGGTGCGGGGGCGGAAAGCGTTTCGGAGGGTGGGAAAGAGCCGTCGAAGGTGGGGTCAGTGCTGCCGGGATTGGGGGTAGTGTTGGGAGCGAAGGCGGTTGGGTCGGTGGAGAGCCAGTAGGCGGGGTTGTTGGGGCGGATTACGTCGTTGTCGGCGTTGGTGGGGGTGTACTCGTCGGTGGGAAATACGCCGTGGTGTGTGGTGAAGGCCTGGGCTACGGCGGTGGGGAGGTCAGTCGCTTCGCAGGGCTGGCGGTAGAGATGGATACAGAGGAGAGTGAGTGCTAGGGCGCAGAGTGGCGCTATGAATTTGATTGCTTCAGGAATTTTGGAGCGGTTGAAGAGGAGTGCTAGTGCGAGTGCGAGGACCGCGGAGAGGATGGTGAGGAGGCGCCAGGGGAACTGGAGGAAGGCCAGTTCGGGGAGATGGAGCCAGATGGAAGTTGAGAGGGGGATCAAGAGGAAGGCGATTAGGAGGGTGAGTAGAAGTAATAGTGCGGCGGTAGAAGAGAGCGGGTTTTGTTCAGTTTTGAGCTTTGAGTTTTGTGAGATTCGTTTGTTGAGAAGAAGCAGGGTCGTTGTAGCAAGGAAGGTGAGGGCGAGGAGGGTTACGGCTAAGAGGCTGGCGGTGTGGAGGACGGTGTTGTGAGGGGCATCGGCGGTGTGCCCGAAGAGGAAGTTGTCCTGGAAGCGCATGTTGGGGATGATCGCCATGGCGATCTGGACGTAGCGGCGCTCCCAGGCGGCGGGGATGAGGTAGAAGGCGGGGAGGGTGAGGCCGAGGGCGGCACCGGCGAGGCAGGTGAAGGTGAGCCGGACAGGCTGAGGTAAACCGGCACCCGCCTCTTCGGGGTCTCGCAGGGATAATAGCAGGCGAACAATCGCGAGGATGGCGAAGGTGTAGCAGCCCATGACGGCGGCGGGGGCGTTGGTGAGCCAGAGGAGGGCGATGGGGAGGGCGATGCCGGGGATAGTGGGGCGTTTGCGGAGGGCGGCCAGCAGGAGCAGCGGTATCCAGGCGACGGCGAGAAGCTCGGCGTAGGCGGTGCGCTCGAAGGCGTTGAAGAGCATGTAGGGGTTGGCGAGGTAGAGCGTCGCGGCGAGGAGTGCGGCGTTGGGTGAGGCGAAGTGGCTGGCGAGGTGGTGCATCGCGAAGCCTGCGGCAGTAAGGGCTATGAAGGTGAAGATCGCCGGGGTCGCCGCGATGGGGAAGATCAGCGTGAGGACGGCGCCGAGGAGCCAGGAAAGTGGTGGGTAGAAGAGGAAGCGGGGCTCGCCGGCGTTCCAGGCGGGGGAGAAAGCCCAGCGGGGATAAAGAACACCATGGCGGAATTGGTGGGCGGCATCCAGCCAGCTTTGGAGGTGGAAGTCGAAGTCGTGGCCGCAGGAACAGCCGTGGAGGATGAGAGGAAGCGTTGCGAGGAGCGCCGCGAGGGGAATGAGGATGTGGTGGCGGCGCATGGTGATAGCGTATCGCGGTTAGGGTGCTTCACCGTTCACCGTCACGGTGAAATTCCACCGTGACCCACCGTCCGTAGCACCGTAGGACCCACCGTCCGCCACCGTGTGCTTCACCGTCAAAAACAGCGAAAACCTAAATAATTCCAGCCTTTTTCAAATTGTTCCACGTGGAACAATTTGCCGTTCCACGGTCATTGCCGCCAAAACACCCATTTCTATCCTCAAACCGCATCACTCCCACTCAAGTCCCTCACCACATCCCCAGAATTTAACCGCCAACACGGTCCGCCACGGAGGCAGTGTTTTCTTACGGGAGGAGGATCAGGGTGTGGGTTTGTTGGGTCGGGCTTAGGGGCAAGGGGAAGGTTGTGCCATTTAGCCAGGGGAGGAACTGGTCGAGGTAGTGGGGGCTGGCTGGGTTGCCGGATTGGCCGGTGGTGATGTTGCCCAGGGTGGTCTGCGGGTTGGAGAGGTCGGCGGTGAAGCGTTCGCTAGGGCCGTGGTGCGGGGCTATGGCTTTGATGGTGGTGCCGTCGCCACCGGTGATGTGGGTGCCGGTGCCGGTGGACGTGCCGAGCAGGCGGTCGAAGAGAGGCAGCGTGAAGAAGACGGGGTGGTCGATCTCTACGGGGTGGAGCTGGCCGAAATGCCAGGTGGAGAGGTCAGACGGCGCATGGGCGCCGCGCAGGCCGCGCTCGATTACGTTGACCAAGAGATCATCCCAGTTGGCGAAGCCGGGTGGAAGCCAGCGGCTGGGAGTGTGTTGCAGGAGGTCTTCGAGCGCGACGGATTCTTCGCTCCAGTCATAGAGAGTCGAGAGTGAGGCGGCATCGGAGGCGCGATGTTTGCGTTTGTCGTGGGCATCGATCTGCGGGATGAGAAGCATCGGCCAGAGTGTGGCGCGGGCGGCCGTTACGATCGATGGCGCGACAGCGTTGGGGCTGACGTCGCCGTTCCAGGCGCGAAGGATGTCGGCGGCCTGGTGGAGGCGTTTGGCGTCGTTCGGGAGCTTGGCGTGGTCGAGCGCGTAGGCGAGGCGCTGGGCTACGACGAGGTCGAACTCAGAGTGGACATCGTTCTGGATGGCGAGCATGTCTGCCGGAGTAAGACCGCTGCGACCGGTGAGTAGCTTGCTGATGCGCTCGACGCGGTAGGGCGGGATCCAGTTGAGGGCGATGGCGTAGGGAAAGTCGTCGGGTGTGATGCGCGCGTTGGCGGTAGCGAGGACGCCGTTGGGCGGGTCGACTATTGCAGGGAGTTGGTCGAAGGGAATGTAGCCCGACCAGGTCTGCGAGGCATCGTGGGCGTCAACCGGGATGGGTGAGATTGGCGAGCCGATGGTGTAGTCGAAGGCTGGCTTGCCGGCGGGGAGAGCGGTCGGGGGTGGTTGCGTTTCTGCGGGGGATTGGGATTCGTCGGAGTCGTTGAGCTCTTCTTCTTCGTCGGCGGGTGGGGCGCCGGTGGGCAGCGGTGCGGCGATTGTGCGGAGATGTTGCGTGGCGGGGCCGCGGATGGGGATGGCGCCGAGGGCATGGTAGCCGATGTGGTTGTGGTCGTCGGCGTAGATGAGGTTGAGGGACGGGCCGCCAAGGGTGGCGAGGGCTGCGACGAGCGAGGTGCCGTCGGGTGCTGTGTCGACGGCAAGGTCGGGCAGCACTACGTTAGTGGGGTCGTAGATGGTCCAGGCTAGCGAGAGGGTGCGCTTTTCGCCGGGCAGGAGTGTGGAGATGATGGGCGTTTCGATCTCACTGACACCGGCGGCGCGAGCGGCGATGGCGGACGGGCCGAGCTGTTCGGTGGTGGTCAGGACGTCGATGTCGATGTCGTGGCCGAGGCGGACGGCGATGTGCTCATGGTGGTGGCCGACGGGCTGCCAGGAGCCGTCGGCGCGCTGATATTCCAGGTTGGAACCGGAGCCGCGGAGGTGTTCGATGCGGACGTCCTGCACATCGGCGCCGAGGTTGGTGAATCCCCAGGCTACGTGTTGGTTGCGGCCGACGATGATGAAGGGAACGCCCGGGAGGGTGAAGCCGGTGACGTCAAGCGTGGGCGTGGAGTTGGAGGCTGGGGCGTGCAGGCCGGCCTCGTACCAGATGCTGGGGACGTTGAGGGCCAGGTGCATGTCGTTGGAGACGAGGGGCGCTCCGGAGGCTGAATGCGAGGCGGCGACGGCCCAGTTGTTGGAGCCGGCGCGGCACTCGGGGCAGCGGAGGCTGGGGAACTGGTTGGAGAGGTTGAGGAGTTCGGTAGGGGTTGTGGTGAGTGATTGGGTGTTGTCGAGGGGGATTTGTTGGACTTCGGGAACAGGGGTGGTGAGGTCGGGTGGGGGTTGGGTTGGTGGATGGTCGCGCCAGGAGCCTACGGGGTAAAGGTCGGCCAGGAGGACGGCGGAGAGGTGGGTGGCGAGGGCTTCGCGGCGGAGCTTTACGGGGAACTGCGTGGAGAGGTCCTGGAACATGGCTAGCGAGACGAGGATGGTGTCGCGGGGTGTCCAAGGGGCTGGGGTGTAGTGGAGGAGGTGGAACTCGACGGGGAGATGGCCGGAGTTTTGTGCGATGAAAGAGTTAACGCCACGGGCGTAGGCCCGAAGTTGATGGAGCTGGTCGGCGGACAGTGTCGCGACGGCGCGGTCGGCGGCTTCGCTGACCTGGAGGGTGCGCTGGAGGCGGTCGTGCTCGACCATGCTGGAGCCGAGGATCTCGGCGAGCTGGCCGGCGGCGTGGCGGCGGAGGGCGTCCATCTGCCAGAGGCGGTCTTGTGCGGTGATGAAGCCCTGGGCGAAGAGCAGGTCATCGAGATTAGAGGCCTGGATTGAGGGGACGCCCTGGGCGTCGCGCGTGACGGTGACGGGCAGCGTGAGGCCGGGAGCGTGGAGCGCGCCGTCGAGCTGCGGGAGCGACGCGTGCATGGAGTGGCGAAGCCATGCGGCGGTGGTGATAAGGACTAGGGCGACGAGCGCGACGAGGATGCCGATGGTGAGGAGGATTCGGCGGAGGTGGATGTGGGCGCGGTGGCGCAGCGGTGCGGCGAAGAGCGCGGGTCGGGGATGCTCGCGGGGCGGGCCTTCGAGGGGGCGAGGCTCGGGGTGTTGCGAGGGCTCGTTTGGGTCGGAGGGAGAAAAAGTCATGCGCTAGATGATTTTAGGCGATGGCGGGGTAAGTCTCCGGTGGAAGAGCGTCGGGCAGGGGCTTCTGCTCGGGCGACGGCTTGGGGCCGGGGCTCGTGGTGAGGTAGATGACGAGGATGGTGAGCAGGACGAAGATGGCGGCGAAGACGCTGCCCTCGGGGCCGTCGGTGCCGCCGGAGAGTAGTGGCTTGCCGGTGGGGTGAGTGATGAAGAGGCGGCCAACGCTGACGTTGCCGCTGTCGGGGACGCCGAAGAGGAAACTCTGGGACCAATCCCATAGAGCGTGAAAGCCGATGCCCCACCAGAGAGAGCCGGTGCGCCAGAGGGCGTAGCTGAAGACCATGCCGATGCAGAAGACCTGGGAGATGCCGAAGAAGTTTTCTCCGCCGTTGAGCATGTGTAGGCCGCCGAAGGTGAGGGACATGATGGTGGCGGCGATCCAGAAGGCAGCTGCGTGAGAATTGGAGGGTGCGAGACGCTCGCCGAGGCCCCAGACACCGCGCATGAGAGTGTACTGAATGTAGCCGCGGAACTCGTACTCTTCGCAGAATCCGACGAGGAGGAAGGCTAGTAGCCAGGCGGCTCCCCAACTGAGGATCGCAGCCCCGTGTAGGGCGCGGCCGTCGAAGACGAGAAGGTGGAGCGAGCGCAGGATGGCGACGAGGGCGGACATGGAGACGACACCCCAGATGGCGCCGGGGATGAAGTCCGCCACGCGGCCTTTGCCGATGCCGTAGGAGGCGAGCGGGCGGCGCTCGGCGCGGCCGACGAGCCAGCAGTAGGCGAGCATGCCGAAGAAAAGAATGCCGTCGCTGACGATGACGAAGGTGGGGGAGAAGTCGATGGTGAGGTGAGGCTTGGGTAGATTAGGATGCGCTTTGGCCTGCACCTGGGCGTTGATGACCTCTTTGAGATGACCGGTGGCTCCGATGGCGCAGATGCCACTGATTACGGTGAGGATGGCAACGACGATGAGAAAGATGGCGATGCCCCAACCGGCGCGGAAGCCGAAGCGGCCGAAGAAGATGTTGTGTTCTGATGCAGCGGGTGGAAAAGGGGTGGGCGCTTCCTGCGTGGGTTCGAGGCTCATTGTGGGTCTCCGGGTTGCGATTAAGAATACGTGACGCGCGGCAAAAGGTTCCACGTGAGGTCAGCTATGCTGAAGAGATTGCTGCTGGGAATGACTGGAAGGGTGCCACTTTGAATTGCCGCGTTTTTTATCACGATAACTGTTTCGATGGAGCCTGCTCCGCTTCGCTGTTTACTCGGTTTCATCGCGAGTGTATCGGTACGGCTTCGAGCTTCGATTATGTGGGGATGAAGCATAAGGCAGGTGCGCTGTTCGATGAAAATGAGTTTCAGGTGGATGGCGAGAATGCGATTGTGGACTTCAAGTATTCGCCTTCGCCGCGGGTGACTTGGTGGTTCGATCATCACCTGTCGGCGTTTATGACGCCGGAGGATGAGGCACACTTTCGTGCGGGACAGGTAAACGCCGACGGCACGCCGGGTCCGATGGCGATGCGGGAGTTCTTCGATCCGAACTATACGAGCTGCACGAGCTGGATTGCGCACATCGCCAGCACGAAGTTTGGGATGGATGTGATGCCGCTGGCGGAGTTGATTAAGTGGGCGGACATCGTCGACGGCGCCAAGTATGAGAGCGCGAAGACGGCGGTCGAGATGGAATCTCCGGCGATGAAGCTGACCATGGTGATTGAGAGCGCACCTGATAGTGCGCTGGTGCAGAAATTTATTCCGCTGATGACGGCGATGCCGTTGCAGGAAGTGCTCGACCAGCCGTTTGTGCAGGAGCTGATTGGGCCGCTGATGGCGCGGCATTGGGAAGGTGTCGAACTGATTCGCGAGAGGGCTTATTGTGAGCGCGGGGTGATCTCGTTCGACATTACGGACCAGCCTACGGAGGGCTACAACAAGTTCATCCCGTACTATCTGTTTCCCGAGGGGACGTACAATGTGGGGCTGTCGAAGTCGAGCTTTCGGAACAAGGTTTCGGTGGGGACGAACCCGTGGACGACGAAATCGGCGAGTGAACTGGCGAATATAGCCGCGATCTGCGAGAGGTTCGGCGGCGGTGGACATGCGCGCGTGGGAGCGATCAGCTTCCCGGTGGAGAAGGAAGATGAGGCAAGGATGGCGGCGGCGCAGATTGTGATGGAGTTGCGGGACCGGGAGGGCTAGTTCTTCGGCAGGCGCTTGAGCGGGCGCTGGGCAGCGTGGCGAATGAAGATGATTTCGATGGATTCGTGGCGCTCGCGGTAGAAGATAGCGTAAGGGCTGTGTGGAACATTTAGCCTGCAGCATTTGAGCGGTTCGGCGGAGACTGCGGAGTCTGGAAACTGCCGGACTCGCTGAATACCAGCGAGCAGCAGGGAGCATTGATCGTTGGCGATTCGTTCACCCGCCTCTTTTGAGAGGTAGGCGTGTAGTTTTTTGAGATCGGATAGAGCGCGTGGTGTCCAGCGAAGTTGTCTCAAGCGGCCTTGGTGGTGCGCCGCTTCTGCGCTTCGAGCCAGGCCACTACTTCTTCGTGATCGATGAGCTCACCCGCATCGGCTTGGCGAATACCTTCTTCGATGGCTGCGTGGTCTTCTTCGCTCAACTCTAAGAACCGCTCAACCGCGTTGTACACAACGTCGTCCGCATCAACCTGATGCTGTTCGGCGCTCTGGAGCACGCGGGCCCAAAGCTCTTCCGGGATTTGAAGCGAAACGGTTATCACGGCCATAGGGCGAGAATACGACTGCGCTTTGATTGCTGCAAGTGGCTTACGGCCTTGCTGAGTAGATCTTCGTCAAATCATTGAAGATGATGAATGCCGCGAAGAGAACGATGCAGACGAACGCGACCTGATAGATGCGCTCCTTGACCTGCTCGTTGACGTCGCGGCGGAGCAGCGATTCGATAAGCAGGAAGAGGACCATGCCGCCATCAAGGATGGGGATCGGCAGCAGGTTGAAGATACCGAGGTTGAGCGAGATCATCGCCATGGTCTCGACGATCGGGCTCCAGCCCTGCATCTGGAAGGCCTGGTGGACCTGCTGGCCGATGCCGATGGGGCCGGCCATGGCTTTGACCGAGACGCGGCGGGTGAAGAGGCCTTCGAGCACGTCCTTGATGAGGCCTGCGCCCTTGTAGTTGCTCTTGGCAGAGGCTACGGCGGCCGCCGCGAAGCCGAGCTTATCGACCGTGGTCGGCGGCAGGTCCAGCTTGACGCCGATGCGATACTTCAGGCCGTCGGGGCCGGAGGATTGCTCAGGAACCAGGGTAGCGTGGAGGGTCGTGGAGCCGCGGGCGATGAGTACGTCCTCGGGACGGGCGGATTGATCCTGCAGGTAGGCGAGAAGTGCTTCGACCGAGTGCGCTGTAAATCCGTTGACCGAGAGGAGGATGTCGCCGCCGTGGAGACCGGCGCGAGCGGCGGGTGTGCCGGACGAAACGGAGCCGTCGGTGGTAGAAATCTGCACCGGCGCCTGCTGCATGCGTGGGATGAAGAACTTGTAGAACTCGTTGGTGTCGAAGCTGTCGGGTGTCTTGGTGGTGTTGAGGAGCGCGGTGGTATCGATGCGCTGGCCGTTGTGCAGGTAGGAGAACGGGACGCGGTGGTTGAAGTAGAGCAGGGAGTGGTTGTAGAGGTCGTCGAAGCGGGGGTTCTCTACGTTGTCGTAGTGGACGATGGTGTCGCCGGGTTTGAGGCCTGTTGTGGTGAAGGAGGATTGTGCCGGGACGTAATCGACGACTACGGGCTGTGACATGAAGGCATCGACTTCATGATGCTGCATGTAGAGGCCCTGGATGAGAAAGAAGGCCAGGATGAAGTTGGCGATCGGGCCGGCGAGTGCAACGATGACCCGGTGCCAGCGCGGGTGGGCGTTGAAGTCGTTGGGATCGGTGGCGGCCTGGCCGGGGGTATCGCCGGACATTTTTACGTAGCCGCCGAGAGGCAGCGCGCAGATGCGGTAGTCGGTTTCGCCGTGACGGAAGCCGAAGAGACGGGTGCCGAAGCCGATGGAGAAGACCTCGACGCGGATGCCGAGGAGCTTGGCGGCCGCATAGTGGCCGAACTCATGGACCAGGACCATGATGCCGAGGACGACCAGAAATTCAATGATTGCAGGGATGGACATGTGTGTTGCTGAGAGCCTCTGAGAGATTAGATGGTGCTATGTTGGGCGACGATTCCTATGGCGGCGCGGCGGGCTGCGGTGTCGGCCGCGAGCACCTCGGGGATAGACGCAGGGCTGCCGCTTGCGGTGAGCGCGAGCACTTCTTCGATTGTACGGGGGATGCCGAGAAAGGGCAGCTTTCCGGCGAGGAAGGCCTCCACGGCGATCTCGTCAGCGGCGTTCAGGGCGATGCAGTGGTTCTGTGACGCAGCGGCGGCCTCGTAGGCCAGGCGCAGGCAGGGGAAGCGTGCGAAATCAGGCGTTTGGAAGTCGAGGTGGGAAAGGGAGGCCATGTCGAAGGTGAGATCGGACGCGATGCGCTGGGGCCAGCTGAGGGCGTAGAGGATGGGCAGGCGCATGTCGGTAACGGAGATCTGCGCGAGGATGCTGCCGTCGATGTACTCGACTAAGGAGTGGATGGTGGACTGCGGATGCACTGTGACGCGGACCTGCGAAGGTGGCAGGTTGAAGAGGCGGCAGGCTTCGATGATTTCGAGGCCCTTGTTGAGCATGGTTGCGGAGTCGATGGTGATGCGCTGGCCCATGACCCAGGTAGGGTGCTTGAGGGCCTGCGCTGGGGTGATGTGCTCGAAGTCGGCGAGCGGGGTGTTGCGGAACGGGCCGCCGGAGGCTGTTAGCCAGATTTGTTTGACTTCGTTGG
>FSYR01000010.1_pt1 | contig 11947 bp, 8 predicted proteins | sample 1638631 | NCBI WGS metagenome assembly FSYR01 (sample SAMEA3914788, study PRJEB12502) | metagenome | biome: forest; material: soil | place: Canada | collected 2011-07-03 | depth 0.1 m | reverse complement strand
GGGGAGAACATCGTCACCCGGGGGCTGGAGGCGTCTACGGGCGCGGCGGTGGCGCCAGCGGGGACGGTGGTGGGCGCGGCGGAGGCGGCGCTGGGAGCGACCTGCGGGCAGGAGGAGCTGACAGTGCGGGCGCGGCCTCGAGTGGCGATCGTGGCTACGGGTGATGAGTTGGTGGGGATTCGGGAGACCCCTGAGAGCCACCAGATACGGAACTCCAACGGCTATGGAATGGCGGTGCTGGTGGCGCGGGCGGGTGGGATACCGGAGCGGCTGCCGGTGGCTCGCGACCTGCGGGAGGAGGTAAGGGAGCGGATCGCGGAGGGACGGAAGGCGGATCTGCTGCTGCTGTCGGGCGGGGTGTCGATGGGTAAGTACGACCTGGTGGAGGAGGTGCTGGCGGAGTTTGGGGCGGAGTTCCTGTTTACCGGGGTGAAGATGCAGCCGGGTAAGCCGGTGGTGTTTGGGCGGCTGCCCAGGCGGGAGGAGGGCGCTGGCGCGGGGCCGGAGTGCTACTTCTTCGGGCTGCCGGGTAATCCGGTGTCGACACAGGTGACCTTCCACTGCTTCGTGGAGCCGTTTCTGCGGGCGCTGGCGGGTGCGGAGATTGCCGGGCCGCGGTTTGTGCAGGCGACGCTGAGCGCGGAGGCGGTGGGGAAGCCGGGGCTGACGCGGGTGCTGCCGGCGCGTCTGACGAGCGATCTGGAGCGGCCGACGGTAAGGCTGGTGGACTGGAAGGGCTCGGGCGACCTGGCGGCGAATGCGCGGGCGAACTGCTATGCGGTGCTGCCGGCGGAGCGGGAGCGGATAGCGGCGGGCGAGGTCATTACGGTGCTGCTGCGGTAGGCTTCGTCTGGGCCGCGGCAGGCTTCAGCTGGGCTGCGGTAGGCTTGAGGGATGGACAAGTTATCGCATTACGATGAGGCAGGACAGGCTCACATGGTGGATGTGAGCGGGAAAGCGGCGACGCGGCGGGAGGCGACGGCGGCGGCGTTCGTGGAACTGTCGGAGGCGGTGCTGGCCGCGCTGCCCCAAAATCCGAAGGGCAATCCACTGGAAGTGGCGCGGTTTGCGGGGATTCAGGCGGCGAAGCAGACCTCGACGCTGATCCCGATGTGCCATCCGCTGGCGCTGAGCTTTGTGGATGTGCAGGCCACTGTGGTCGCTGGAGGGGTCGCGATCGAGGCGACGGCGGCGACGACCGCTGGGACAGGCGTCGAGATGGAGGCGATGGTGGCGGCTTCGGTCGCGGCGCTGACTGTCTATGACATGACCAAGGCGCTCGATAAAGGCATCCGGATCCGCGAGGTGGTTCTGCTGCGAAAAAGCGGTGGAAAGAGTGGAGAGTATCGACGGGAAAGGTGACACAGACGGTTCCTGACACGCAGTCAAGCTGAGGCCCGCGGATGCCATAGCGGCGCTTCGGACGAGATGACGTGTTTATTGGGAGGGCTGAGAGGGGTTTTGCTTCGCTCGATGCCCACCCATGCGGTGAAGCCGCAGGAATGGCGCACCCGCTTGGGTTAGTCCGCAATGGAGCTTCCCAATCAGGAAACTCCCCGAGTTTCTCATCACTGTTTGTCGTAGACCGCAGTGCTGGTGACTTTTTTGCCGGACGAATCGGTTCCAATCAAGGTCAGCGTGCGGCTCTTGCCGTCCGCGGACAGGACAATGTGCCCGCTGATCGTCACCTTGCCGTCCTTCTTGTTGGTTAAACCGAGCCGATGGTCGTTCACCTTCGTGTACGCCCGCGAGTCCGCATCGGGATCCCCGGTGAGTGGATAATCTTTGCCGTCGAACTTCCCAGTCCACTCGGTGTGTATTGGCTGGCCATCTTTGTCGGTCCCATCCGTGGTCACTTTTATCGTGTTCCCTACGGACTCGTAGACAACCGTCATGTTCTTCATCACTCCGGGCGGAATCTTCGATTCGGGCTCATTGAGCTTCCAGGTCCCAATGTTCAGGTCGTTGGCAAAACACACGCCTACTCCGACGAAACAGAGTACCAGCGTCAGCATGAGGATGGTCCTTGTTCGCATATCGTTCTCCTGTTGATTGAGATATCGAGAGTTCCCGTTCGCTAACAGCGCGAAACTATACACCCCTCAGGAGGTTCGAGGTTCGCAGGGCGGAGAGGTTGGCGAGATCACGGTAAAAACGAGGACTGCTTGCGCAGGTCGGGGCTTGGGTCGATGGTGATGACGACCTTGCCTCGGGCGTGATGCTGCTCGAGGTAGCGGATCGCTTCGGCGGTCTCGCTGAGCGGGTAACAGCGATCGAGGACGGGGACGATCTTTCCGAATTCCAGAAGATCCTTGAGAGAGAGCAGATTCTTCGTGTTCATCTTCGCGATGAAGAAACGGATCTGCTTGCCTCCCAGGCGGGACAGCAGTGGCCCCAGGGACGCAGCTTGCAGGACGCGCGGCAAGCTGCCTCCGACCATGACGAAGGTGCCGCCCGGACGTAGCGCACGCAGGTACGCGAAGACCGAATGATGGGCGTTCGCGCCGAGGATGAGATCGTAACGCTGGCCACGGCGGGTGAAGTCTTCGCGGGTGTAGTCGAGGACATGGTCGACACCGAGGGAGCGCGCGGTGGGGCCGCTCCTTGGGCTGCATACGGCAGTAACCTCGGCGCCGAAGGCTTTGGCGATCTGGATGGCGAAGGTACCGACGCCGCCGGAGGCCCCGTCGATGAGAACCGCTTGGCCGGGCTGGATCCGTCCGTGATCGCGAAGGGCCTGGAGGGCGGTGATGGCCGCGACGGGTACGGCGGCCGCGGCCGCGAAGGAGAGGTTCGCGGGCTTCGGGGCGAGACGATCTTCAAGAACACAGACATACTCGGCGCAGCCTCCCAGGCCGTTTCCGCCGAAGGCTCCTCCGAAGACCTCGTCGCCGGGCTGGAAGTGGGTTACGCCCGAGCCGAGCGAGTGCACGCGCCCGGCGATGTCCGCACCGATGCCCTTGGCTTTCGGCTTGAGGAGGCTGGCAAGCGTGGGGAGGAAGAACAAAGGGCCTCGCATCACGTAGCTGTCGAGGGGATTGACCGACGAGGCGTAGAGCTGGATCAAGACCTCGTGCTCGGCGGGCACGGGAGTGGGTACCTCCTGGAGCTGCAGGACTTCCGGGGGACCGTATCGGGTAACGACGATGGCCATCATAGAGCCGCCCTCATTTGGACATGGAGGACCATAGCACAGTGGCGCAGCGCAACCCTTCGGTCGAGAGGACGGGTTGGTGGGGCCGGTCTCGCTTCGCGACAGGTCCATTCATGCCGCATAAGGCGCGGCATGAATGGGGCACCCGGCACTCGGCACTCGGCACCCAGTGTGGTGAATGGGCCAGCCGATGGTGGTTCGGTGCTAGGGGTACCGGCGGTATGGGTGGCCGTTGCGGACGCCGGCCGGTCCGGTAAACTCGCTGGCCCTGTGCGGAATCCAACTCCAAATTGACGCAGGTGAACAACATCGACGCAGGAGGAACCCCATGCCGGATGACGCGAGAGAGAGTGGAACGCAGGAGAACGATCTCCAGGCCGCAAACGAGACCGCGGAGAACAACGCGGGGACGGGGCATACCGTCACACGCCGCAGCTTTGTCGGAACCGCAGCGCTGGCCAGTGCTGGGCTGATGAGCTCGGGCGCGCTCGCGCAGAGCCGGCAGCAGACGGAGTCGGGACGGCAGGGCGACAATGCCAGCGACCCCGGGCCGGAGAACGCTCCGCTGCTGGCGGAAAACCCGGACTCCAACAAGCCGCCGTTTACCGATACGGGGAACCCGGGGCCGACGTGGTACTCCTTCGACATCACCCCCAAGCGGCTGGAGGCCGGCGGCTGGACCCACCAAGTGACGGAACGCGAGCTGCCGCCGTCGAAGGATCTCGCGGGTGTGAATATGCGCCTGACCGCGGGCTCGTTCCGCGAGCTGCACTGGCATCTGGCCGACGAGTGGGCCATTATGCTGGCGGGCAAGGCGCGGGTGAGCTTGATGCAGCCGAATGGGAAGATGTTCATCGACGATATCGGGAACAACGACCTGTGGTACTTTCCGGCGGGCATGCCGCACTCGATCCAGGGGCTGGAGGGAGAGGGTTGCGAGTTTTTGTTGGTCTTCGACCAGGGCAATTTTTCGGAGGATGACACCTTCCTGCTGTCGGAGTTTCTGGCGCACGTCCCGCCGGAGATCATTCAGAAGAACATGGGATGGAGCCGTCAGGAGTGGGATCAGCTGCCAGCGACCCAGCTCTACATCTTCCCGGCGGAGCTTCCGGGACCGCTGGAGGAGGACAAGCGCTTTTTGGGGAGCAATCTCGAGACGGAAAATCAGTACACCTTCAAGATGTCGAAGATGGCGCCGACGACGACGAGCTCCGGAGGTGAGGTGCGGGTGGTGGACTCGGGAAATTTTCCGGTCGCGCTGAACGTTGCGGCGGCACAGGTGACGCTGAAACCGGGAGCGATCCGGGAGCTCCACTGGCACCCGAATGTGAGCGAGTGGCAGTACTGGATCAAGGGGAAGGGGCGGATGACGATCGTCACGGCCGAGGGGAAGGCGCGGACCATGGACTTCAACGCGAACGACGTGGGCTTCGTGCCCACGATGGCTGGTCATTACATCGAGAACACGGGGACTGAGGATCTTGTGTTTCTGGAGATGTTTAAGACGGCGCATTATCAGGACATCTCGCTCAACGAATGGATTGCGCGGATGCCGGACAAGATGGCGCAGGCTCACCTGAAGCTCCCGCTGCCCGTGATTCGGCGAGCGCCGCAGAAGAAGAACAACTGCCTGCCGAAGTAGTTTGGGGATGCCGGGGCGGCAACGATCGGATGGGATCGCTGCCGCCGATGGGCTTGGGGCGGGCTTGGATCAGGCTTGGATCAATGATTGGGCTGTGTGGTCGCGGGCAATAGGAGCCAGGGCGCGGAGAGAACGTCGGCCCCGATGATCGAGGAGCAGTTGCCTCCAGAGCCGGGGCCGTGCGGGCAGCCCCACCAGCTTTCCGTGGCATCGACGGAGCCGGTGCCGATGTTATCGAGACCGGTGGCGCCGCCGAGCAGGTTGTTGAAGTGAACCTGGACGAGAGCGGCGGTGCTGATGGCGACATCGATGCTCTCATCGTGGAAAGAGTTCGCCGAGATGATGTTGCCGGTGGCGGGGACGAAGCTGTAGAGGTTGATGCCGGTGGGCCCCGGCGTGGCGGCGTCCGCGGTGTCGGCGGCGTTGCCGATGACGGTGTTGCCGACCAGCATGTTGTCGTTCACGTTTTGATTGGGCGTGTGGGAGTGGATGGCGATGCCGGGAAGACCATTGTCCTTGAGGAAGTTATCGACGACGACGTTGCCGTAGGAGCTGGCCCCGGGGATGGAGGCGAAGATGCCGACCCCGGCACCCGTGCCGCCGCTGAGTCCGTTCTTCTCCGAGTGGTTGGCGTAGATGGTGTTGTGAAAGACGCCTAGGGGAGCGGCGGACCCGGTGATCGCTGCGGGGACGTGTGAGGCGAGGACGATGCCGCAGGCGAAGGGGTTGTCGGTGACAGTGTTGAAGCTGATGAGATTGTCGTGGGTGGTGCCGGTGTCGTCGGAGAGCAGGATGCCGCCGGAGTTGCCGTGGACGGTGTTACCTGTGACGATGACGTGGTCGGAGCCGAGGAGGTGGATGCCCTCTCCGCAGTCCATCTGCTCGCCGGGCTCGAAGCTGTCAATGCCGGGACAGGTGGCGTTGGTGAGGGATTGGTTGTTGTCGAGGATGGTGTTGTTGGAGACGGAGACCGCGGAGGAGTTGGCGATGAGGATGCCTTCGAAGTTGGCCTTCTTCACGGTGAAGCCGGAGATGTGGACCTCGGAGAGGTTGGCGATCGCCATGCCATTGACGAAGATGCCGCGAGCGAGGCCGGTGGCGTCGATGGTGGCCAGGTAGCCGACGAGGGAGAGGGGCTTGGTGATGAGGACGGATTCGGAGTAGGTGCCGGGGCCGACGTCGATGATGTCGTTGGGCGCGGCGGCGGTGACGGGGCGGAGATGGTGGCGTAGCAGGGGCCGGAGCCGGTGGGGTTGACGCAGAGGGTGGCGGCGGGCAGCGCGATGGGAAGGAGGGCCGCGAGCGACAGCAAGGATTTGACAAGGTGCATGGGTGTTCTCCTTTACGCAGCAATGCGCAGGAAGGGAGGCGGACGGTGCGGCTGGTGAGATTGCCGCGCCATGATCTGGGTGGATCTGGATGGATCCGCGTGAGCGAGTTTTCCCGGTGAATGGAACGTCCAGAGCTGCAGACGAACTTCGCTTTGAGATGCCATGCGTGGGGCAGGAACACCGGGTGACAGGAGCTATCGGAGGTTATCGGAGGGCTCGTCTTCTTGTAGTACCCGATCTCGTACGGCGGAGGCAGGTCTTCTCGCCTGAGACATAGGAGCATTCGGGTTGCGAAGTGTCAAGGGGGAGGATGGGCGGTGTGGACGAGTTGCGGGTCGTTCGCTGACGCGAACGAGGCCCACTCGTACCGCATAAGGCGCGGCATGAATGGGGTCCACCCAGGTCTTTGCCGCATGGATACCGCCTGGGAGCGATGGTTAGTCGATTTGCCTGGGGTCGACCTGCTTGTAGGTGGTAGGTGGGAGGAACTGGGCTGAGTCGACGGAGGACTGCGAGAAGCTGGTGAGTTGGGTGCTCGACTCGACGAGGACGACGGAGGTGGGTTGGGCGGTGTCGGTGTCCGCAGGCGGTGGGGCGGGCTGCTGCTTTTTGTGGCCGAAGCCGCCGAAGGGAAGACTGTTCATGACGGCGGAGGAGGCGGATTGTCTAGCGACGTCGCCGGCAGATGGGGTGGGCGGTGGGGGTGGCAGCGGGGCCTCGGAGGCGGCGGGCAGCGGGGAGCCGTCGAGGGTGGTGCCCATGCGCATGATCTGCAGGACGGGGATGCCTTTGAGCTTGGACATCTCGGCGATCATGTCGGCCATGGCTTTGCCGGCGGCGGGCTGCTGCATCATGGCCATGGTCTGGGTGTCGAGAGAGCCGCTCATGACGGTGCCCATCTTGAGAGCGTAGCGGCGGTAGAAGTCGCGGACCTCATCGTAGCCGGGGATGTCTGGGGCGAGGAACATGTCGTTGGTGACGGCGAAGGAGGCTGTTTGTCCGGGCTGCTGGGCTGAGTTCGCTTCGGTGGCGTCGACCGTCATAGTGAGGATGGACTCCTTGGCGCTGAGGCCGGCGACGTCGCGGGAGGTGTCAGTGTTGCGGACCTTGACGGTGAATTGGACGTCGACCTGGGGGTTGGTGTCGGCGACGGGCTGAGGCTGCGGGTGCTGCGCTTGCTGGGCGCGGGCCTTGGCCATGGCGGCCTCCATCTGCTGGCGCATCTGCTCGAAGGTCATAACGGTGTACTGCTTTTTGAGGTGGTCGATGGAGGTGATGGAGCCAGCGTCGAGATCGATGATCTCGGTGTGGTCGCGGGTAGCGCGGGCCATGCGGTTGCCCTTGACGGTGACGGTGGTGAGGACGGGGTCGCTGGCCTGGCGCGCCTGGCGGCTGAAGGTTCCGGCGAGCCTCATCATGCCGACGACGGAACCGCCGGTGATCTGGGTGCTCTCCTGATAGGTGAAGTCGGCGTGGGCGAGGAGAGAGGCTGCGGCAAGGATGCAGGCGGGCAGACGGGGGAAAGGCTTCATGGCGTTCACTCCTGGGACGATCTGAAGGATCAGGGACGATCTCGATCTGGGCCCTAGGTCGTGCTCGTCGGGCTTGGCGTGCTCATGGTGCTCGATAAGGCGAGAATTCTATCAGCGCGGAGGGAGAGTGGGGGCGCGGGATGCTGGAGAGGTCGTTGCGGACGCGAACGAAGCTCCCACCCATGCCGCCTACGGCGCGGCATGAATGAGGAAACCAATGACGGGGGTGGTGGTGGATGAAGCGAAGTTGGGTAGAAAAGGTCTCGCTGCACTCGATGCCCACCTTAAGCGCGATACTGCCGCGCCGAAGATGGGGCCCGGGTCTCGGGGATGCCTTGGAGGTGGTTAGTGGGGGCGTTGCTCCGCGTGGCGGCGGATGGCGGCCCAGGCGGCGGCGATGTCAGCGGCTTCGGTGTCGATGGCGCCCACAGAGATGCGGACCATCCAGCGGCCGTCGAGGGTGGCGGGGGTGAGGTAGGCCTCGCCGGAGCGATTGATGGCCTCGGCCCAGGCGCGGGTGTGGGCGTCGAGGGCGTCGCCTTCGAGGTCGGCGGGTTGATGACGGATGCAGACCGTCTGCAGGTTGACGGGCGCGACGACGTGCCAGTCGGGGGTGGCGGCTACCTCGGCGGCGAGGTGGCGGGCGTTTTCGAGGTCGCGGCGGAGACGAGCCTGGAGGCCGGAGACACCCTGCTCGCGGATGAGGAACCAGAGCTTGAGGGCGCGGAAACGACGGCCGAGGGGAATGCCCCAGTCGCGGAGGTTGCGGACCTGGCCGTCGACCGAGGACTGCAGGAAGCTGGGGTTGGTGGACATGACGCGGACCAGGTGCTCGGGGTCGCGGACGTAGTAGAGGGAGCAGTCGAAGGGGACGCCGAGCCACTTGTGGGCGTTGATGACGAGGCTGTCCGCGGCTTCGATTCCCTCCCACATCCAGCGGCACTCGGGGAGGATCATGGCGCTGCCGGCCATGGCGGCGTCGACATGGAGCCAAAGGTTGTGACGCTGGGCGACGACGGCGAGGTCGGCGATGGGGTCGATGGCGGTGACAGCGGTCGAGCCGACGGTGGCGACGATGGCGCAGGGCAGCATACCGGCGGCGAGGTCCTGCTGGATCATCGCGTCGAGGGCATCGGCGCGCATGGAGTAGTTTTCGTCGCAGGGGACGAGGCGGAGGTTTTCGCGGCCGAAGCCGGCGAGGAGCGCCGCTTTGTCGACAGAGCTGTGGCTTTGCGCGGAGACGTAGATGGCGAGGGGGCGCGGCTCGGCCTGGAGACCGCCGCGGCTGAGGGCGTAATTCGTGATGCGCTCACGAGCGGTGATGAGGGCGACCAGGGTGCTGGTGGAGGCGGTGTCCTGGATGACGCCGTGCCAGGCCGTGGAGAGGCCGGTCATCTGACGGACCCAGTCGAGGACGACGTCTTCCACCTCGGTGATGGCGGGGCTGGACTGCCAGGCGAGGCCGAGGACACCGAGGCCGGTGCTGGCGATGTCGCCGAGAACGCCGGCGAGCAGGCCGTTGGAGGGGAAGTAGCCGAAGAAGCGGGGGTGCTGCCAGTGGGAGAGGCCGGGCAGGACGAGGGTGTCGAGGTCGGCGAGCATGTTGCTAAAGGGCTCGGGCTGGTCCGGCGGCGTAGCGGGGAGCTGTGCGGTGATCTCGCGGGGCTGGACCTGGGCCATGACGGGGCGATCAGCGAGGGTGGTGCGGTAGTCGGCGAGCCAGTCGATCAATTGATGGCCGTAGGTGCGGAACTCTTCGGGGGTCATTTTCGTTCCTTAATGATCATTGGGTGGTCGAGAACGCGGTTCTCGCGAGGGAGAGGAAGCGCACTGTTCGGCGTAGAGATGTCGCTGCTGCCAACGTTTCATTTGTACAGGGCGGGGGTGGTGGATTCAATGCGTTGCGGTTTCTTATGCGAAGGTTTGTTGCGCGGGGGAAGGAAAACGATCTCGCTTCGTGAGATGCCCTCCCATGCGATGAAACCGGATGAATGGGGCACCCGGTTCCTGGGCTGCGTTACGGCTTCTGACGCGAGGATTTGTTGCGCGGGGAGGGAAAACGGTCTCGCTTCGCAAGATGCCCACTCATGCAATGGAGCCGCATGAATGGGGCACCTGGTTCGTCGAGGATGGGCATCAGGGTTGCTGGAGCTCCGCTGCGGTCGGGTTAGGCGACCGTGGCTAGGGTAACGGCAAAGAGGTGGTCGGGGTCGGTGAGGAGCTGGGTGGAGGTGAAGCCGGAGTCGGTGAGGAGGGAGGAGAGGGTGGCGGGGGTGAATTTGTAACTGTTTTCGGTGTGGATGGTCTCGCCCGCGACGAGGGTTACAGTGAGAGCCGGGCCGGCGCTGTTGGCGGGGATGTGCGCGCGCTGCGGGCGGAGGGATTCGAGGTGCATCTCGATGCGGGAGTGGGTGGGGTTCCAGAGGGCGCGGTGGTGGAAGCCGGTGAGGTCGAAGTCGGCGCCGAGGTCGCGGTTGAGGCGGGCGAGGATGTTGCGGTTGAAGGCGGCGGTGGTGCCGGCGGCGTCGTCGTAGGCGGCGAGGAGGGTTTCGATGGGCTTCGCGGGGCTCGGCGCGAGGTCGGTGCCGAGCAGGAGGGCGTCGCCTAGCTCGAGCTGGGAGCGGAGATTGCTCAGGATGGCGCGGCCCTCGGCGGGGGAGAAGTTGCCAATGCTGGAGCCGATGTAGAGGGCAAGGATGGTGGCGTCGGCAGGGCGCTCGAGGGTGAAGGGCTGGGTGATGTAGTTGGCGACCTGGGGACGGATGGTGACGGCGGGGAGGTTGCGCTCGAGGGTGGCGCAGGCGTCGTCGAGGGCGGTGGGGCTGATATCGATGGGCTGGTAGAGGACGGTGGGCTGGAAGCGGGTGAGGGCGCGGAGGAGGATGCCGGTTTTGGCGGCGGTGCCAGCGCCGAGCTCGGCGAGGGTAACGGGCTGAGCGGGGTTCGCGGACAGGGAGAGGAAGAGGGTGTCGGCGTGGGCAGCGAAGATCGAGCGCTCGGTGCGGGTGAGGTAATACTCGGGAAGCGCGGTGATCTGCTCGAAGAGCTGGGAGCCGGCCTGGTCGTAGAAGAGCCAGGGCGGGAGGGTTTTGCGAGCGGCGGTGAGGCCTTCGCGGGAGGCGACGGCGATGGCGTGATTGGCGGGCTCAAGCTTGGGTTCGCCAGACTCGACGGGGATGGGGCCTTTGGGCTGGGGTTTGACGGAGGCTGCAGGCTTAGCGGCGGTGCGGGGCTCGGTGGCTAGAGAGGACATTTGGTTTCCTTCCTTCGGGTTAGCTTGCCGGGGCGTGTGGACAGCGCCAGCTGGGATCGCCGAGTTGCGAGCGAGCGGGGAACGATTATTTTGCCAGGCGCAGGCCGGAGAACTGCCAGCGCGTGGCGGGGGAAAAGAAGTTGCGATAGGTGGCGCGGATGTGGGTGGCCGGGGTGACGCAGGAGCCGCCACGCAGAATGACCTGGCTGGACATGAACTTGCCGTTGTACTCGCCGAGGGCGCCGGGGAGGGGTGTGTAGCCGGGGTAGCCGGTGTAGCCGGAGGAGGTCCACTCCCAGGTGTCGCCGAAGATTTGCTGGAGACCGGAGAGGTTGGGCGCGGAGGTGGGGTGGAGGTTGCCCGTTTCAAGAAGGTTGGCGGTGACAGCGGGAAGGCTGTCGGAGGTGGAGGTGATGAGCTCGGGGCGGCCGTCGACCTCGCCCTGGAAGGTTTTGAGCTGGGCGGCGGCGTGCTCCCATTCGAATTCGGTGGGAAGTCGACAGCCGGGCTCGGTGAGGGAGAACCAGCGGGCGTAGGCGTCGGCCTCGAAGAAGCTGAGATGACAGACGGGGGTCTCGCTGAGGTCGTCGAGGGGGATGAAGCCGTGGAGGGTGTAGATGCACCAGCCGGAGTGGGTGGAGGGATCCTGGTGCCAGTAGAGCGGGGCCTTCCAGCCCTCTTCGCGCATACGGGCCCAGCCCTCGGAGAGCCAGAGCTCGGGGCGGGTATAGCCGTTGTCATCGAGAAAGGCGAGGTACTCGGCGCAGGTGATTTGGCGGGAGGCGAGGCTGAAGGGCTCGAGGAAGACGGTGTGGCGGGGACTTTCGTTGTCGAAGGCGAAGGCGGCGTCGGGCTCGGGGGAGGGGATGACGCCGATCTGGGCGAGGCCGCCGGCGAAGCCGATCCACTCGATGGGAGGGGCGATGGCTTCGGGTTTAGCGGCCTCGGGGAGGGGGAGATAGGCGGGGTGTAGGGGGTTGGTGAAGAGGGCGTGCTTGATGTCGGTGGCGATGAGCTCCTGGTGCTGCTGCTCGT
>FSYR01000138.1_pt1 | contig 12415 bp, 5 predicted proteins | sample 1638631 | NCBI WGS metagenome assembly FSYR01 (sample SAMEA3914788, study PRJEB12502) | metagenome | biome: forest; material: soil | place: Canada | collected 2011-07-03 | depth 0.1 m | reverse complement strand
GCGCTGGGGGTCGACGGCGGTATGGCGGGGGATCCAGTCGGCGATGGGGAACTCGGGGACCTTGGACTCGTCGGCCTGGAGGTAGGCGATGGCGGAGGAGTCGGGGGACCAGAAGTAGTTGCTGCGGGCGTCGAGCTCCTCGAGGTAGACCCAGTCAACCTCACCGTTGAGGGTGGTGTCGGAGGTGGTGGAGGTGAGGGCCGTCTCTTTAGCGGACTTGTCGGCGACGCGGTGGATGTAGAGGTTGTGGTCGCGAAGGTAGGAGACGAGCCTGGCGTCTGGAGAGAACTTGGGGTCGTCGCCGGAGCCTTGGCGGGTGTTGACGATGAGGGTGCCGGTGCCGTCGGCGATGGAGTAGAGCCAGAGGAGGCCGCCCTTGTCGAGGATGAGGTGTTTGGAGTCGTCGGCCCAGAGGAAGGGCGCCATGTCATAGCGCTCGCGGTGGTCGCGATCTTTTTCGCTGATGGGAGCCGAGGTGAGGGCGCCGAGCTGGGCCGCGGTGGCGAGGACGCTGGCTTTGCCGGTGCGGGCGTCGATCTGGATGATGTCGCCGGGGTGGCCGATCTGGTCGTCCTCGGCGACGAAGGTGAGGCGGGTGCCGTCGGGGCTCCAGCTGCCGCTGCGAGGTGGGTCGCCGGTGGGATCGCTGTTGGCGAAGGCGACGGTGCGGGTGCCGGGGCCTTGCGCGGTAGCGATTTGCGCGAAGGCGGCGGTGGAGGCGAGGGCCAGGAGCAGTGTCAAGCGGGGGGCGTGCGACATAACGTGGTTCGAGTGTATAGGCAGGGTGCCCCTGGGCCAATTGTGGAGCCCCTTCGGGTGATCTGGGAATACCTCCCCTCACCACGGCTGAAAGTCCTAAAGTTTTTCAATTAGGCGGGTTAAGTTATAGCGAAGTCCAAAAAACCCATTATTTTCAAGATCATAACGGTAAACGATTCAAAATAGTAGGCTTAGTCCTGTTGGTGGACCCTGGGGTCGTCGCCTTGTCTGCGTTTCTTGGAGAAGGTCTCCAGTGTACGGCTTCGTGGGAATGAAGTCGGCAAGTTTGTTTGGTGACGGCGCGCGTTTTTCAGCGGTAATGGTCACTGGTCACGGAGAGAGGGCTAACTCGGTGACTCAAACTTCGTTGCCGGATCCCAGGAGTGAAAGTTCATAAAAGGAAGGACGCATGCCAAAGGCCGTATGAAGCCTTCGCGATCGATGATTGGTGAAGGCAATTCCGCATCGGATGGTTCCAAACCCCTGCGCGAGGGCGTGGCGCCGGAGCGATTCGAGCAGACGAGAGTAGAGGCCTTGCCGGCGATAGTTGGACATTGTCCAGGCGATGCCGATCCAAGCGCTTCTTTGCTCCGGGCTGTCTCTCCATACCAGGAGCGAGACAATCATGCCCTTGTCCACGAGATAAATTGCAGAATCGCTGTCTTCCACGACATAGTGTTTGCCCCCATGGGCCAGAGTGACCTCGTCCACAGCGAGGATGGCCAGTTCTCTGACCTGGGTATTGGCGATGCTGGGAACCGCAATCTCGACCATCGTTCCTCGATCATGTATTTGGGGTGTCCCTTCGGACACTTCCCCGTCATCGTGCTCCGCCGGATATGAATGCTTTACGGATACAGACGAGGATGTGCATGATCGAGTTACAAGAATCCGGTCAGATTCTGCGGAACTCCGATCCCGCGGGAGGAGAAGAGTTCCGACTAAGTTGTCGCTTACGGTCGTTTGCTGGCGCAAACGATGCCCATCTTAGCCTTCCACCAACGGCAAGGGACCGAAATACAGGGGTTCCTTCGGCTTTGCTCAGGACAGGCTTTTCTACTGCGCAGCGCATGGTGGGGCCGTCCGCTGTTTCGGACGAGATGACGTTTCTATTTTCTGGGATTTGTTTCCTGGGGGAAGGGATACGGGTTCGCTTACGCTCGATACCCCACCCTGTCGCACGATGAGGCTGTGCGGCGAGGATGGGGTACCCAGGGTTTTCCCCGTACCTTTCAGCGTCTTTCCCATGTCTCAAAAGTGAGACATGGAGCCCCCGATTGATGCCGGGTTAGGCCTTGGTGGCGGGGACGGCCTCGTGCGGGGTCTCGGCTTCGGTGACGAGGGTGCCACGGTTCTTGTAGCTGGCGGCCACGAAGTCGCGGAAGAGCGGGTGCGGCTCGAGCGGCTTCGATTTGAACTCGGGATGGAACTGGCAGCCGAGGAAGAAGGGGTGGTTGGGGATCTCGACGATCTCCACGTAGGTGGCGTCGGGAGTGGTGCCGGTGAGCTGCAGGCCGGCGCCGGTGAGCAGAGCCTCGTACTCGCGGTTGAACTCGTAGCGATGACGGTGGCGCTCGGAGATCTCGGTGGCGCCGTAGGCCTTGGCGGCCAGCGAACCGGGCTCCATGACGCAGGTCCAGGCGCCGAGACGCATGGTTCCGCCCATCTCTTCGACGCCGGTCAACTCACGCAGCTTGTAGATGATGCGGTGCGGGGTGGCGGGGTCGAACTCGCCCGAGTTGGCGTGGGTGAGGCCGCAGACGTTACGTGCGTACTCGATGCAGGCGGTCTGCATGCCGAGGCAGATGCCGAAGTAGGGGACGCGGTTCTCGCGGGCGAAGCGGATGGCGTTGAGCATGCCCTCAATGCCGCGCTTGCCGAAGCCGCCGGGGACGAGGATGCCGTCGAAGCCGCGGAGCTGCTCTTCGTAGGCGTGGGTGGGCTTGCCTTCCGCGTCGACGGTCTCGAGGCCTTCGGCTTCTACCCAGGTGACTCGGAGCTTGAGCTTGTGAGCGAGGGCGCCGTGGACGAGGGCTTCCTTGAGGGACTTGTAGGAGTCCTCGTACTCGACGTACTTGCCGACGATGCCGATGGAGACCTCGTCGGCGGGGTGGTAGGCGCGGTCTACGATGTCGGTCCACTTGGTGAGGTCGGGGGCCTTGGCGTCGATCTTGAGGTACTTGAGGGCGAGGGTGTCGACGCCCTCGGCGGCGAAGGTGAGGGGCACCTCGTAGATGCTGTCGACGTCGCGGGCGGCGATGACGGCCGGCTCTTCGACGTTGCAGAAGAGGGCGATCTTCGAGCGCATGTCGCGGGGGACGGGACGGTCGGAGCGGCAGAGGAGGATGTCGGGCTGGATGCCGATCGAGAGCATCTCCTTGACGGAGTGCTGGGTGGGCTTAGTCTTCAGTTCCTGTGCGGCGGCGATCCAGGGGATCAGCGTGACGTGGACGAAGAGGGTGTTTTCCCGGCCGAGGTCTTGGCGCATCTGGCGGATGGCCTCAAGGAACGGGAGCGATTCGATGTCGCCGACGGTGCCGCCGATCTCGACGATGGCGACGTCGCAGTCGGCGCCGATCTTGCGCATGGCGTTCTTGATCTCGTTGGTGACGTGGGGGATAACCTGGACGGTCTTGCCCAGGTAGTCGCCGCGGCGCTCCTTGGTGATGATCTGCTCGTAGATGCGGCCGGTGGTGAGGTTGTTATCGCGCGTGAGCTTGGCGTGAGTGAAACGCTCGTAGTGACCGAGGTCGAGATCGGTCTCGGCGCCGTCATCGGTGACGAAGACCTCGCCGTGCTGGAACGGGCTCATGGTGCCGGGATCGACGTTCAGGTAAGGGTCAAACTTCATGAGATTGACCTTGATTCCGCGGGCTTCTAGCAGGCAGCCGATCGATGCTGCCGCGAGCCCTTTTCCGAGCGAAGACACGACGCCGCCCGTTACGAAGATGTACTTTGCAGACATGTCCGCGACCCCTTTAAATGTGTTGGAAGTTTGAGCCGAGTGGGCACAGTTAAGTATCGCAGGGTCGGGCGGCGGAGGCAATGGGCGGCGAGGAAAACCGGGACGTAACGCGGGCGAGCACGTATGCTGTGGGGCATATGAGATCCAGTGTTTAGAAGTCGATAGGGCCGCTGGAGCGGCGGTGGCTGGACGCGCAGCAGTTGGGCGCTAGGCGGAATCGATTGGCTGACGGGGCGGTTGCCGGGGTGAGGCGGCGGGCTCGGCGGCGCATTTGGCGACGGGAGTGCGCGGCGAGGAGGAGGCGGTGTTCCACCTGAGACGGCAGGGATACACCATTGTGGCGAGACGCTGGATGAGTCCCAAGGCGCGCGGGGATGTTGATCTGATTGGTGGTGGGGAGTGGTTGTGCTTTATCGAGCTGAAGGCGCGGACGGGGAGGGATCGGGTGCCGGCGGAGTTCGCGGTGGACGGAGGGCCAAGCAGGAGATGCTGCGGCGGCTGGCAGGGGGGAATCTGAAGGGGATTGCGGGGGAGCGGCGGCGAGGGATTCCGGTGGGGTTCGACGTGGTTTCAGTTTTCCTTGGTGCCCGGAGGCGCGAGACGAGGTGCGGAGGTGGAGGTGCTTCGGGGAGCGTTTCCAAGGAATTTGACGCAGCGGCGGGGCGGGGCGGATTTTTGAGGATGGAGGGTGCGTCTAATATGGTTAGGATTGAGGAGCTTGAACGATGACCCTGCTGAATGCGCCGGAGTATGACGCTCGTCGCGAAGATCGCAAACGTAACCTACTGCTTGGCTCTGTGGTGCTGGTTGTGGTGGCGGCGGTCGTCGCCGTGGCTGGTTTCCTGATGGGACATGGATGGTTCTTTTCGAACCTGCCGGTGGAGCATCGGGTGAATGTGTTCCTGACGACGGTGGAGCAGGGCGATTACGCCAAGGCGTATGGGATCTGGAACAACGATTCGAACTGGCAGCAGCATCCGCAGAAGTATGACTACACCCTGAAGCGGTTTACCGAGGACTGGACGACGGCCAGCGACTGGGGCGGGCCGATTCAGAGCTTCCATGTGGATGTCTCCAAGCGGGACCACACGGGGGTGGTGGTGGCGGCGCGGGTGGTAGGGCAGAAGGGGACGAAGAAGGTGTTTTTGAAGTATGAGGACTCGGATGGGACGCTGTCGTACTTCCCGATGACCTTGGAGTACTAGAGTCGGGAGAAGTTCGGTGCAGACAAAGACGCTCGCCCTGGGATGACCGGGGCGAGCGTCTTTGTCTGCGGTGGTGGGTTTAGTTGTGGGCGTTGGCTTGCTTGTCGGAGCCGGGGAAGACGACCTCGTCGGTGGAGGTGGTGGTGGTGCCGTATTTGGGATTGATGTAGTGCTCGAGGAAGGCTAGTTCCTTCTCCCAGGCGTCGAGACGGTGGCCGGGTTGGGCGAACCCGTGGAGCTCGCCGGGATAGGTGAAGTAGAAGACGGTCTTGTGGTGTTCGCGGAGATCCTTGACGAAGAGGGCGGAGTCGGCGGGTGGGACCTGGGGATCGTTCTCGCCGTGCATGACGAGGAGCGGGGCTTTGACCTTGTCGACCTGGAGGAGGACGTTGGCGCGGCCGTAGACCTCGGGCTTTTCGGAGGGGGAGCCACCCATCTTCATCATCCAGCGGACGGAGGAGGAGGGGTTGGTGCGTTCGACGAAGAGCTGACGGTCGACGACTCCGTAGAGCTCGATGGCGGCGGCGAAGAGGTCGGGGTAGTGGACGACCGTGTAGGCCACCATGGTGCCGCCGTGGCTGCCGCCGCCGATGGCGAGACGGGCGGGATCGGCGAGGCCGCGGGCGACGAGGTACTGGGCGCCGGAGGCTACGTCGTCGACCTCGCCGCCGTTGGAGTCTTCGACGTTGAGGTTGCGGAAGGTTTCGCCGTAGCCGGTGCTGCCGCGGTAGTTGGGTTCGAGGACCAAGTAGCCGGCCTGGGCGAGGTACTGGGCCCAGCCGTCGGCGCGGAAGACGTCCTGGCCCTCGGGGCCGCCGTGGATCCAGAGGACGGCGGGGAGTTTCTCGCCGGGCTTGGCGTTGCGCGGGGTGTAGAGGAGGCCGGCGATCTGCTTGCCATCCTTACTTTGCCAGGTGACGCGCTCGGGGACTTGGGCCGTGGCGGAGAGATTCTGTGGGGTGGTGTGGGTAAGGTATTTGGGCTGGGTGGAGGGGGCGAGGCTCTGGACGAGAAGGTCTGAGGTTTCGAGCGGGGATTGGTGGTTGAAGTAGATGCTTTTGCTGTCGGGCGCCCACTGCGGATCGGAGGAGATGCCGGGGGTGTCGAACTTGGCGAGCTGATGTGCTTCGCCGCCGGTGGAGGGGATGATCCAGAGGTTGGTGGCTTCGGCAAGGTCGCGATTGGAGACGAAGATGATGCTTTTGCCGTCGGGAGCGAAGCTGGGGTCCTCGTCCTCGAAGGAGCCGTCGGTGATTTGCTTGGGCTCGCCGCCGTGCGCGGGCAGGAGATAAATGTGGTTCCAGCCGGAGTTTTGCAGGACGGTGACGAGGGTCTTGCCGTCAGGGGACCAAGCGGCGCCGCGGATGGACCAACCGCCGCCGCGGTCGATAGGAGCGGTGTAGAGGGCGACAGGCTCGCCGACGGGTTGGCCGGAGTGGGGGTCGAATTTGAGGAGATCGAGGCGGCCGCTGAAGAAGGATTTTTCGCGGGTGACGTAGACGATCTCGTCGCCGCTGGGGGACCAGTGAGCGTCTCCGGCCTCTTCCTTGGGGGCGGTTAGGAAGCTGGTGGTGGCGCCGTCGGCGCTGACGACGAGGAGGCTGTTGGTGCCGCGGCGGCCGCTCTGGAAGAGGATCCAACGGCCCTGGGGCGACCATTGCGGGGCGCGGTCGGCGGCCTGGCGGGGATCGCCGGCGCCTGCGGGCGCGTTGGTGAGGCGATGCGGCGGGCCGCCTGCGACGGCGACGACCCAGATGCTGCCCTGGTTGGCGAAGGCGAGGCGTTTGCCATCGGGCGCCCAGGCGAGGCCGGATTTACTGCCGGGGGTGCTGGTGAGGAGGACGGGCCAGCCGCCTTGGGCGGGGAGAAGGACGATCTGGCCGTCGCGGGTGAGGGCGATGGTCTTGCCGTCGGGGGAGAGCGCGGATTCGCCGACGGGCTCGACGGAGAGGAGATCCTGGAGGGTAAGGTGGGCGGGCTCTTGCTGGGCGCGGGCTGGGGTGTGGGGCGCGAGGGCAAACAGCAGTGCGGCGAAGGGGAGGCCGCGGAGGAGAGGACGAACACCGTTCATGATTTTTTCCTTGTCAGCATAGCAGCGGGATTTGTAGCTGTATCGGGAACAAAGGGTTTGTGCTCGCGTGGTAGAAGCAGGCTGACTGGGTGGTCGAGCCTGCTTCTGGATAAGGGTTAGAAGTGGTAGCGCAGGCTGATCTGCGCGGAACGGGGAAGCTGAACGTTTTCCAGTTCGCCGAAGGTGGCAGAGGAGGCGTTGTTGCCGTTGACGAACTGCTGGCCCGCACCGTTGTTGGTGAGATTGTAGATGTTGAGGTCGGCTTCGACGGTTTGGCGGTCGGTGATGCGGAACTCGCGACCGACCAGGGCGTTCCACTGGACGAGCCACGGGCACCAGATCTGGCCTTCCCCACGATTCGCATACTTGAAGCGGTAGGTGGTGGCGAGGGGATTGGAGACGGTGCGGGTCACGCCGTTGTAGGTGACGGGAAGGGTCGAGGGACCGTATTGCCCGTTGTAGGCGATGGTGGTGATGACCGGTCCGCCCGGAGTTCCGGACTGTGCGGTGAGGGTGCTTGAGACACGGAGGTTCCAGGGCGCCCTATAGGTGAAGCCGGAGCGGGATTGGTTGCGCTGCCACATGCGGTTGCGGGTGTCACCGGTGTAGTCATTGGTGGTATATCCACGCACCGTGCCGATACCCGCGTTGTTGGCGAACTTTGTGGGCTCGAGGATTGCGGTTGGATCGTTGGGCTGCCAGGTGCCCGCCAGATGGTCCGGCGAGTAGGTGTAGGTGCTGAAGAGTTGCAGCCTTTTGGTCTGCTTGCTGATAGTTACTTCGACGCCTTGATAGACGAACCAATTCCAATTGTTGTTGGTGATGAAGTAGGTGTTGTTGAGGGAGGGGTTGACGAGGCCGCTCCAGACCGTGCCGGTGCTGGTTGTGGTGTAGATCTGGTTGGTGTCGTAGGCTGCGGGACGGTCGCGATACTCGCGATCGATATAGCTGGCGTCGATGACCAGTTCTCCGGGCAGCTGGGTGCGGTAGCCGACGATCCATTCACGGACATAGCCCTGATGGCGGTGGGGATCGTAGGTGCGCCCGGAGTTGAGGGCGCTGGTGCCTGGGGTAACGATGGTGTCGAGAGTGGTTCCGTTCGGGTTGTAGTAAGTGCTGGTGGTGGTGGGCGAGTTCGTTCCACCGATGGAACTGGCATCGAGATAGCTAGCGTTTGTGATATCGGTGATCTTGGTCCAATTTGCGCGGATGACGTTGCGCTGATTCTTGGTCAGCACGTAAGCTCCGCCGACGCGGGGCGCGTAGTTCCAGGAGTGCTGCACGGAGGCCTGCAGAATCTCATCGCGGCTGGAGACCCAATCAGGACGAAGACCGGCGGTGACGGAGAGCCGGGTGATGGGATGCCATTGGTCCTGAATGTACCAGGCGTAGTCGTTGGCTGCGATGTAGCTCGACAGAATGCTGCTTGTATTGACCGACTGGGTTTCAAAGATGGTGTAGCCAGCGCTGGGGTTATTGGAATTATTGAGGGCGGCATTCTCCTGAATGAGGGCGCCGCCGTTGGCGTAGTAGGTGGTGGTCTTGTTGAGTTCGTGCGGTTCGAGGTAGTAGCCTGCTTCGAGCGAGTGGGTGCCCCACGCCTTGGGAACGTAGTAAGTGACGTCGCCGGTGATGGTGGGCTTTTGCGCCGGGCTGACGGTGACCGCGTAGAGGTTATTGAGGGTTGCGAGTGAGGAGCCCTGGCCGAGAATGGTTCCGGCGGACACTGTCTCTGTCAGGTAGATGTCCTCCTCGGGCTTGCTGCCGACGCCGCCGATGGCGCCTAGGCTGCTGTCATAGCCCTTGTTGTTGTAGGAGACAAGAAAGCGCGTGCTCAAACGGTCTGTCCACTGCGAGATGAGGCGAAGGCCGTAGGCGCCACCACCGTATTGGTTAATGGCCATGTTGTTGGTGTACCACTGGTAGTTCGCGTCCTGTTTGCGGCTGTCGTACTGCACGAGGCCCATCAGCCGGTGACGTGGCGAGAGCTGGATGGAGCTGTTGCCGAGGAAGACGAAGCCGCGCGACTGGTTGGGGAAGCTCTGGAAGCTGGGCTCGATCTCTTTGAGGTAGGCATCCTGTGCGCCGGTCTGGCTGATCCCGTCGTCGCGGTGGATGTAGCGGCCTGAGATAAAGAACCATGCGAGTTGCTTTTTGATGGGGCCGCCGAGGGAGAAGTCGGGCTGTTCGGATGCGGAGGGTGCCGCGTTGCCGCCGGGGACGTTGTTTCCGTTGAAGGAGGCTGGGCCGAGGAGATAGAGAAAGGAGCCGTGGTATTGGTCGCTGCCGACGGGGCTGGCGAGATTGATGACCATGCCCATGGCGGCTGGCGAGGAGGCATCGTTGCCGCCGGTCTTGATCTGCATGTCGCCGAGGGATTCGTTGGCGATGCTGATGGTGTTGGAAGGCCAGTTCTGCTCAAAGCTGCCGATGTCCATTCCGTCGAGCAGGACGGCGTGATTTTCGTTTTCGGAGCCGCGGAGGAAGTAGGTCTGGCCGCCTTCGGCGTCGCTGGAGGCGCTGACGATGCCGGGGGTGATCTGGAGGGAGTCGGACCAGTCGTGGCGGCCGGTGATGGGGATGTTGCGGAGGAGCTCGCCGCTGAGGTTGACGGCCTGTTCGGCGCTCTGGGTATCGATGAGGGGAGCGTCGCCGGAGACCTCGACGGACTGCGCCTGGGAGCCGATGGTGAGGGGGATGTCGACGGTGACGTTGAGGCCGGCGCGGACGACGAGGCCGGTGCGCACGAACTTCTCGAAGCCCTGGGTTTGGGCTTCGACGGTGTAGTCGGTGGCGGGGGGGAGCTCGGTGAGTCGGTAGTTGCCCTCGGCGTCGGAGACGGCTTGGAAGGTGCCACCGACCGAGGGGCTGTGGGCGGTGATCTGGACGCCGACGAGAATGGAGCCGGAGCTGTCGGCGACGACGCCGTGGATGGTGCCGTCGGCGGAGGTCTGAGCATGGATGGAGGGGGCGTAGGCGGTCAAGAAAAGAAGGAAGAGGAGAAGCGCCGAAACAGGCTGGGGGAGGGAGAAGAGCTGATTTTTCGGGGTGGTTCGTGTGCTGGGACGCATACAAAGGCTCCTAAAACGTAACAGGGAAGGGAACGCAATCGTGGGAGTTGGGTGCACTGCTGCGTGCCACCAACTCTGTTGGCAGCAGTGCACCCGGGCGGTGCGTACGGCTCTAGTGGCCGTTACAACAGCGACACGACAGGATGAAGGGACGGAGGCGGATCATTCGCCACCTTTGCGGGCGGCCGCGTTCGCGGTTTCGGGGTGAATCGAGGCGGACGCGGTGCCGAGGGAAGCGGGTGTGGAGGTGGAGTAGAGCAGCGCGTTGAAGAGGAACTTGTAGGTGACCTCGGACTGGGCGCGGTACTGCGGACGGAAGCCGAAGAGGATGATCTGGCCTTTGCCGACGGGCTCGTCGGCGATGACGGAGGTTCCTTTGAGGAACTGGCCGCCGAGGATCCAGCCGCTGAGCAATGGCTTGTCGGTGGTGAAGGAGGCGATGGAGTGTGCGTCGCCGCTGACCTTGAAGGTGGGGCCGTTCTCGTAGAAGATCGGCACGGTGGGCGTGGATCCGAAGGCGATGGGATTGGTGGGATCGACGGAGACCTGGAGGATGGAGCCGGGGATGAAGAAGGCTTTGCGGTCGACACTGTCGAGGGCGTTCTGCACCTCGCCGGTCTTCTTCTCGAGGTAGACGCCGGAGGCGCGGTTGAGGGTGATGATGGTGCCGCCGGCCTCGGTGAAGGCTTTGAGGTTGGCGACGCCCTGGGGTTCGAGTCCGCCTTTGAATTCGGGTGGGGTCTGGGGCGCGTTGGGGTTGGCTTCGCCGCCGAAGCCGGAGCGGCCGGCGGTGATGGCGGCGGGGGAGTTGTCGGGGATCAGGATGACGTCGAAGTGCTGGTTGAGGTCGCCCTGGCGCACGTCGGCGTCGACCAGGCGGGTGTAGGGGATGTGGTTCTGGTCGAAGATCCAGCGGGTCCAGCCTTCGTCCATCGAGGGCACCCAGCTTTGGTAGAGGGCGATGCGCGGCAGATGTACGAGGAGCGCGCTGCCGGTGGGAGCGGACGGCGCGGGGTGGATATCAATGGGGAACTTCTCGGCGAGTGCGGCGAGCTTGGTGTCGATGCCGGGTTGCTGGGGGATGTAGATGGTGCCGGGATCGGCGCCGCTGCCGGTGAGGCGGTAGGCCTTTGCGTCCTCGGAGAGTAGGGCGAAGAGGGCGTAGAGGCTGCTGTTGGTGGTGTCGGCGATGAGATAGCCGCTGCCGGTGGAGGAGCGTTCGAAGTGGCCGGGCGCGGGCTTCACTATGTCGACCTTACTGCTTGTAACCGTGAAGGTGCTGGCGACGGGAACTGCCGTGACGCCGAAGAGCAGCGGGAGGGTCTGGGCGGTGACGTCATAGGGACGCTGGAGCGGGCCGCCGGGGTACTCGGGAATGTTGGGATAGTCCTGCACCTCGAGCAGCGTTTTGGCGAAGCCGCTGTAGGGCTGGGCGAGGCGCACGATGTAGCTGCCGGCGGCGTAGTGCTTGCCCTCGGCGTCGAATTCGATGGTGGCCTTTTCGACGTCGACGTCGCCGGTGCGGAGGATGTTGATGAGGCGGGCGGTGGTGGCGGAGTCGGCTTGTTCGGCGGGGATGATGTAGGCGTAAGGGCCGGAGTTACGATGCACGGCGCGCTCGCCGATCTGGTAGAAGTTGTTCAGGTAGCGCTCGCGAAATACGGCGGCGTTGTTGGCGATGGAGAAGAAGGCGTCGAGTTGGTAGGCGACGATATCGCCGAGACGCCATTGGCCGCCCTTCCAGGGATCGGGAAAGTTCCAGGCGGCGACCTTGGCGTCGTAGCCGATGCCGCGGTCGAGCTTGTCGAAGGGGATGTCGATGGGGCTGGCAATGTTGACGCTGGCGGACTCCGTGAGGACGCGCAGGCCGTTGTGGAGTGCGATGTAGTCGCGCAGCGGGGACCAGAAGTCGTAGACGCCGTGGACGAGCACGCCCTGCTTGCCGGTCTCTCCAACCTCAAGGGCGGTGTTGGTGCCGAGGGCATTCATGGACTCGACGAGGACTGGATCGACGTTGGGATCGATGGGATCGACCCAGGGCGGGAGGTAGATGCGGGGGCCGGTGGAGCCCATCTGGTGCAGGTCATAGAGGATCTGCGGATGCCAGGGATTGATGACCTTCTCGACTGCGAGGCGGGTTTCGACCTGGGTGAAGGAGCTCCAGTCGCGGTTGTCGTCGTGGCCGACGTAGTGGTGCCAGAGGACGACGGGGTTGGTTCCTTCATAGGGCGTGCCGAGGTACTTCTTGTACCAGTCGACGACGAGCTGCTGGCCGTCGGGGTTGAGCGACGGGACCAGGACGATGATGACGTTGTGCAGAATGGCGCGGATGCGCGGGGTGTCG
>FSYR01000123.1_pt1 | contig 12443 bp, 6 predicted proteins | sample 1638631 | NCBI WGS metagenome assembly FSYR01 (sample SAMEA3914788, study PRJEB12502) | metagenome | biome: forest; material: soil | place: Canada | collected 2011-07-03 | depth 0.1 m | reverse complement strand
TAGTCCTACCATTGAACGAGAGGGCAATACAGGTTTTATCGGCAGCTGCAGGCTCGGCGGGAGCCACAATCAGCCGCCTCTGTGAGTGTACGGGGGATGCGCCAACCGGTCAACCTCCACGACGGATAGCGGACACAAGGCCCACCATACTGGCTCCCACATCGTGGAGGTTTCCCGAACAACCAACCGCTGGCTGCGAACGATCCGACCCTACGTTCGCTTCACCACCATAACCGTCTTGTCATCAATCAACGCTTCGTCCCCATTTAATCGAAGCGCCTCGTCCTGCAGCAGCGCATACTCCATCAGCGCGTCGCAGATATTCCTCGCAGGCTCCTGGTGACGCATCTGCAGAATCGCTTCGAGCGCCACACGTCCCTCGGCATCGCTGCCGTCGTACACCCCATCGGTGTACAGAATCAGGATGTCGCCGGGATTGATCAGGTTGATCTCGGATATGTCATCTGAGCTGATCCGCCGCGCGCGCAGGTTCATCGAGAAATAGCGCCGGCGATCGGGATGATCCGCCGGCAGCTGCAGGCCGAGCGCGAGGAACTGAGCCATGTGGTCGTCACACACCGGCAGCAGCCGCGAACACTTCCCCGAGAACACCAGCGGCGGCGGATGGCCGAAGTTCGCGAAGCGAAAGTTTCCGTCGGGATGGATTTCGCCATACAGCATGGTCGCAATCTCGCGCGCCTGCTCCGTCTCACTCATACCCAGCGCGTTGCGCGCGGTGCGAGATTGCGCCAGCCTCAAATTCAAATTCTCGAACAGCCGCGGCGTAGTTTTTCCGTAACGATCCAACTCCGTAAGCATCAACGCATGAAACGTGTCGTGCACTGTGGACGCAATCTTCGCCGGGATGATTCCATGCCCCTGCGCATCGACGATCAACACCCCCGCCGTCTCGTAGAGTTCATGCAAATCCTCCGCAACCCGCATCTGCTCCGAGCTCCGCGCAAACCGGTACTCAGCCTCCATCTCTGGGAGATAGTCCGGCCGAGCCTTCATCCATTCCACCTGGTCGTCCACCGAGTTGCGTATGGGGACACCCGCAGGCAGCGGCTCCAGATACTCCACCGCCAGCCGCTTCGCCCACTCAATGCGTGCACCAATGTCGTAGCGCTGCTGGAAGTTGATGTACTCAAACAGATCGCCGCCAACCGTTCCCGCGGGGATGGACGCCCCGAACATCTCGATTCCGGGAATGCGCGGTATCGCGCCCTCGACCGGCATCAGCCGCTGGCGCAGGTACTCATCGATCGTTGGAGCGTTATAGGGTCTCGACATGGGAGAATCTTCCGGGAGCTTTGTTTGATTTCACTTTCAGAGTAGCGCATCTGGATACAATCGCCCCACCAGCCCCCTCGCTGAATGCCTCCATATTTTCCCCAGGCCGGAATTACCTCGTCGCCTCAATCGAGAACCTCCGGCTGCTCCGGCCCGACACCTCCCACACCCTCCACCGCTTTATAATCAGATAGATCGTGCAGATTCATCTTGCGATCAAACGTGCGGTTGGCCTATAACTGCACCGATTGGAATCTCCCGCGCAAAAAGCACCGTCTATACAGATATAGACTTCGGGTCCGGCAACGAACCTTGTGGCCGCTCGAGCGCGAGTTCTTCGGCTAACTCAACGAACCATCAGTCAGTCACACCTCTAGCGAGGATCGTGCCGGCCGCGCAGTGACGCGAACGACAGGAGAAACAGTTTGACCGCAAGTATTCGCAGGCGTGTTCGCAGCGCCCCGCCTCTGGTATGGATGGTGCTCATCGCCTTTCTCCTCCGACTCACCGTCTCCCGGTCGACACCATTGAGAATCTGATGGATGCCACCCACCTCCGCGCCCGCGAGCACCACATCACCGCACTTCGCGGCACACTCAGCCGATATGTCTTAATTCAAATAGGGTCAAAAACGACCTGCACGAGGAGTCTGTTTCATGATTGACGGAAAGCAAATCGCGGTTGTCATGCCCGCCTTCAACGCAGAGAGAACGCTGGAGCAGACCGTCCTCGCCCTGCCTGACGTGGTTGACATCCTCATTCTGGTCGACGACTCCAGCGACGACCGCACCGCGGCGCTCTCCAAGCAGCTTGGCGTACGCACCTTTGTTCACGACGCCAACTACGGCTACGGCCGCAACCAGCAAACTTGCTACCGCGAGGCGCTGGCCGCTGGCGCCGACGTCGTCGTCATGGTGCACCCCGATTATCAGTACGAGCCCGCCCTCGTAGCTGCCATCGCCGGCATGGTGGCCAGCGGCGTCTATGACATGGCGCTCGCCTCGCGCATTCTCGGCGCCGGGGCTCTCAAAGGCGGAATGCCGCTTTACAAATACATCGCCAACCGGCTGCTCACCGCATTCCAGAATCTCTTTCTCGGTGTCAAACTATCCGAGTACCACACCGGGTTCCGCGCGTTTTCACGCCCCCTGCTTGAAGCGCTGCCGCTGGTTGAAAACTCCGACGACTTCGTCTTCGACAACCAGATGATCGCCCAGGCCGTTATGTTCGGCTTCCGCATCGGCGAAATCTCTTGCCCCACCAAGTACTTCGAAGAAGCCTCATCCATCAACTTCGGCCGCAGCGTCAAGTACGGTCTGGGCGTGCTCGGAACCACGGCCACCTTCGTCGGTCAAAAGCTCGGCGTCCTCGATTCCCCTATCTTCAAGAAGGACGGCCGAACCGTCGCCGTGTCGCACGATTCCGAATACTACTCTGAAAGCGTTCATGCTGACATACCGCAACCACTACAGTTTTGAATGCTAACCTCAAAATCTTCTTTCAGGAGCAGGAAGCCGGACAATCTCCGCCAATCACACATGCAAGCAAATCGAACGATCAATACCCGCACGCGACTTTTCCTCATTATCCTTGCTGCATTTGCTGTCCGACTGATCCTGGTCTGCTTCACCTACAAAGGCCTGCCGGACGCCGACAAGTTCTACGAGCAGTTCGGTTGGGAGATGGGCTGGATTGCCCGCGCGCTAGCCAGCGGCCACGGCTTCAGCTCGCCCTACTTCCCCTGGACCGGCCCCACAGCCATGCAGCCGCCGCTCTACCCCGCGCTGCTCTCGGTGGTCTTCCGCATCTTCGGCGTCTACACGCTCACTTCGGGCTTCGTCATCCTCTCACTCAACAGCCTGATGAGTTCGCTGATCTGCATTCCCCTCTACTTCAGCGCCAAATTCTCGCTCGGCCAGCGCGCTGCTTTCATCGCCGCCGCTGTCTGGGCCTTTTATCCGTTCGCCATCTACTTCTCGGCCGGCCGCGTGTGGGAATACTCACTCACCGGCCTGCTGTTCACCACCTCCTTCTGCATCGCGCAGCGCATCCATATTTCTTCGAACCCCTTCGCCTGGATAGGCTGGGGCGCGCTCGCCGGCCTCACCGCCCTCTCCAACCCCTCCACGCTCGCGACGCTTCCTTTCCTGCTGCTGCTGGCTCTCTGGCAGGTGCGCAGCGCCGGCCGCCGCTGGTTCATGAAGGGCGTTCTCACTGCTGCAACCGCTGTCATCGTCCTGGTGCCCTGGACCATCCGCAACTACAAGGCACTTGGCATTCTCTGCCCTGTTCGCGACAACTTCTGGCTCGAGGTGTACGACGATAACGGCGGCGACGCCTCGCTCGACCCCAGCTTTGCCCACCCCGACAGCAATCCCGCCGAGATGCAGAAGTTCCTCTCCATGGGCGAACCCAACTTCCTTCGCGAAAAACACCAGCTCGCCCTCGATGCTCTCCACGATCATCCCGGCTTCTTCGTCCATAAAACGATGCGCCGCTTCTTCTACTACTGGACCGGCTTCTGGAGCCTGTCCGCCAAAGAGATCCACGAACAGCCCTACGAACCGGCTAACATCTTCTACGTCTGCACCATCACCTTCTTCATGCTGCGCGGCGCGCGACGCTTCTGGAGCCTGGACCGCACCGCCGCTCTGCCTTACCTCGTGCTCCTCTGCGTCTTCCCCATCACGTACTACTTCACCCATCCACTGATGGACTACCGCCAGCCTATTGAGCCCGCCATCATCGTGCTAGCCGTCACCGGCGCCATCCCCCTCAAACGCGTCGCCGCCGCCATTGACGCAAAGACTCTCCACGAATCTGAACTCGCTGTCACCTAACTTCCCGCAACCCGCTTTACGAGGCACCGCCCAATCACTTCTGCTACGATTTCTTCAGCCCCTTCTGCGATGTCTACACCCCAGAGCTCACAATCGCGTCCGCAATCAACGCCCTCCGCGTTGACGACGTGGCTGATCTTCCTCGCCCTCTTCTTCACCGTCCAGTTCGCCTCGCTCTTCACGCCGCCCCTCATGGACGACGTCGATGCCTCCCACGCCCAGACCGCCCAGCACATCATCGACAGCGGAAACTGGATCACCACCCAGACCAACGGCATCCGCTACATCGAAAAGCCACCACTCCCCTTCTGGCTCGTCACCTTCTCCTACAAGCTTTTCGGCGAAAACTCCTTCGCCACCCACCTCCCCAACGCCCTCGCCATCTTCGGCCTCACGTGGCTCGCCTGGCTCTGGGCACGCCGCGCATGGGACGCTCGCGCCGGCCTCTACGCCGGTCTCGCCGTCATCACCTCCATCGGCCCCTTCCTCTTCACGCGCTTCATCATCCCGGAATCCATCCTCAGCCTCTTACTCCTCATCGCTCTCTACAGCCTCCTCACCAGCCTCGAGGACAACAAGCCCGCCCGCGTCTACTGGGCCTGGGCTGCCCTCGCGCTCGCCCTGCTCATCAAGGGCCTCATCGCCCCCGTCTTCTTCTTTGGCGGAGTCATCCCTTACCTCTGGCTCTCCGGCCAAGGTCGCAGATGGCGTGACCTCAAGCCCTTCACCGGTTCCCTCCTCTTCCTCGCCATCGCCGCGCCCTGGCACATCCTCGTCGGCCTCGCCAATCGCGGCGAAGGCCACCCCATCGGCAACCACCCCACCCTCGGCAACGTCCACAACTGGTGGTACTTCTACTTCATCAACGAGCACGTCTTCCGCTTCTTCGGCAAGCGCTATCCGCACGACTACAACAAGCTCCCCAGCCTCGCCTACTGGCTCCTCCACCTCGTCTGGCTCTTTCCCTGGAGCCTCTTCCTCCCCGCGCTCTTCGCCGTAGCCTGGAAGACCCGCCGCACCTGGTTCCCCCAACTCCGCCATTACGCCCAGCCCTTTCCTCTCGACCCCTCCGCTCTCCAGCCGCGCTTCCGCGTCCGCACCCTCTGTCTGCTCAGCCTCTTCTCCGTCTTCTCGCTCCTCTTCTTCTCCCTCTCCACCAACCAGGAGTACTACACCTTCCCTGTCTGGCCACCGCTCTTCATCCTCATCGCCGGCGTCATGGCAAACACGGAAGAGCACCCCCGCGATCACACCGCCTCTACGATCTCGCTCGCCTGGATTACCAACGTGCAAGCCGTCTTCGCCATCATCGGCATCTTCGTAGCCGCCGCCCTCGCCTGGGGCCTCTGGGATAGCCGCGCCCTCCCCTTCGTGCCCGACATCGGCACCCTCCTCGCCCACCGCGCCGTCGGCAACTACACCCTCTCGATGTCGCACTTCTTCGCCCTCCCCGGCCCCTCCTTCGCCGCGCTGCGCCTCCCCGCCTCGCTCGCGGCCACAGCCTTCCTCCTCGGCCCTGCTATCGGATGGTGGCTACGCCGCAAGGGCAAGCACCTCGCCGCGACCATCAGCATCGCGCTCACCTCGGCCGTCTTCCTCATCGCCGCGCACATCGCCTTCGCCCGCTTCTCGCCCATGCTCAGCTCCGAACGCATGGCAGAGACCATCATGCAGCGCGGATCACCCGCCGACACCTTCATCATCATGGGCGAGCAATCCGACGCCTCATCCGTCATCTTCTACACGCACAACTTCTTCCACGGCAAGCCCGCGCTCCTCGTCCTTCCCCGCTGCGGCCAGCACGGCGAAGGCTCCACCCTCCTCTGGGGTTCCTGCTACACCGACGCCCCCGACATCTTCATCAGCGACCAGCAGCTCACCAAAGACTGGGGCACCGGCGACCGCAAGTGGCTCTTCGCCCAGGACACCAACCAGCTCAAGGCCCAACACCTCCTCGCCGGCCGCCTCTACCTCGTCCAGACCGTCGCCGACAAAGATCTCTGGACCGACCGCCCCCTCCCCTAAGCTCTGCCGCATCTACGGCCGTCCCTCACCACAACATTGGGTGCCCCATATCTCGATTCTGAGATGTGGGCATCGCGCGTGTAGCGCGACCGCTCCCGCCCATCTTCGTGTTCGATCTCCGCTCCCAGCATGGTCGTCCCCACCCCCGCCATGATATTTTCGTGGAACACCCACCGGCAGCACAGAAGGCGTTTCAAATGACCCGAGATTTCGTCCCCGCAATCCTCCTCACCCTCATCACCTCCGCGCCCCACGCCTTCGCCCAGTCCCCCGACCTCTCCGCACCTCCCTTCACCCTCTCCGCCACCGACCTCCAAACCCTCTCCGCCACCATCCCCGTCGACAAGCAGTTCCCCGCCCAGATCCTCTATGAAGAGGGCAAGTATCAGATCGCCGCCGACGGCACCCTCACCTTCACCCGCCGCATGATCTATCGCGTCGACTCCGACGCCGCCGTCAGAGGCTGGGCCGAGGTCTCCGCCCAGTGGGATCCCTGGTACGAGAAGCCCGCTCAAATCCACGCGCGCGTCCTTCAAACCAACGGCGCCTTCGTCGACCTCGACCAGAAAACCATCACCGACGCGCCCGTCAAAATCGAAGACGACGTCACCTTCTCCTCCGCCCACATCCGCCGCGCACCGCTCCCCGGCATGGCCATCGGCTCCATCATCGAAGAGCAGGAGATCACCGAAGAAAAAACTCCCTACTTCTCCGACGGCGCTCTCTACCGCTTCGGCTTCCGCGACAACATCCCCGCTGCGCGCATCCGCATGATCACTGAAACGCCCGCCTCTCTGCCCTACAAGGACCTCATCCACGATCTCCCCAACCTCTCCGTCACCCGCCAGGAGACCGGCGGCGTGCGCCGCGTCGTCTACGAGCAGACCAACATCGAAGCCGCCCACAGCTACGACATCGATCTCGCCACTAACCAACAGACTCGTCCGTCTGTAGAATTCGCTACCGGCACATCCTGGGCCTCCGTCGCCAAAGCCTATGCGGCCATGTCCGACCCCCAGACCGTCACCGCCGAAGCCCAAACCATCCTCCCCGCGCCCCTGCCCACAGACCGCATGGCCAGAATTCGCGCCATCGTCAAAGAGCTTCACCACGACGTCCGCTACACCGGCGTAGAATTCGGCGCCGCCCGCCTAACCCCCATGCGTCCCTCCGAGGTCATCCAGCGCCACTATGGCGACTGCAAGGACAAGGCCAACCTGCTGGTCGCCATGCTGCGCGCCGCCAGCATCAAGGCCGACCTCGCCCTGCTCTCCGTCGGCCCCGGCCCCGACGTCTCCACCGCCCTCCCCGGCATCAGCCTCTTCGATCACGCCATCGTCTACGTCCCCGCCGACGGTCCCCACACCCAGCCCCTCTGGATCGACGCCACCGCCGAGACCTTCGCCGTAGGCTCGCTCCCCTACGAAGACCATGGCCGCATGGCCCTCATCGTCTCTCCGGAAACCACCGCGCTCACCCAGATCCCCGAACCGAAACCCGAAGACTCCATCCTCATCGAAACCCGCACCTTCAAGCTCGCCGAGTTCGGCCCCTCCCAGGTCGAAGAGCAATCCGATACCCACGGCTACATCGACGCCACCTACCGCGCCGAGTTCGGTGGCCCCGAGACGCCCAAAGTTCACGAGGGCCTCGAGACCTACGTCAAGAACGCCTACCTCGCCAAAAACCTCACCAAGTACGAGCACGGAGACGCCGCCGACTTCGAGCATCCCTTCCTCCTAACCGTCGCCGCCGACAAAGCCACCCGCGGTAACTCCTCCCTCGTCGACGCCGTCGTCGTCATCTTTCCCAACGCCACCATCAACGGCCTCCCCCCGTGGTTCTCCCAGCAGCCGCCAGCCGAAGGCCCCGATCAGTCCGCCGCCGCCAAACACGAGCTAGAGCTCGAGCGCCAGTCCCGCCCCGCAAGCTTCGCCATTCGCCCTTTCATCTACGAGCAGCGCACCCGCATCCTCATCCCCGACGGCTTCACCGTTCGCGCCCTCCCCGCCAACAAGACCACGCAGCTCGGCCCCGCCACCCTCACCGAAACCTACCTCGCCCCTGAACCCAACGCCGCAGGGCCCGACGTAGTCGAAGTCCGCTTCCGCTTCAACTCCGGCACCTCCACGATGACCACGGACCAGGCCCTAGCCCTCCGCACGGCCGTGCTCGACCTCAACAAGCGCGACTACGTGGGCATCTACTTCGACCAGGCCGGAGCCCGTGAGCTCACCGCCGGCCACATCCGCGAAGCCCTCACGATCGATCGCAAACTGATCGCCGCCCGCCCCAACGACGCCCTCCATCATCTCCAACTCGCCCGCGCTCTCCTCGACGCCGGCATCGGCAGCGAAGCCCAGGCCGAGGCCCTCCGCGCCACCCAGCTCGATCCCAAACTCTCCGCCGCCTTCGCCCAATACGCCTGGACCCTCGAGCACAACGCCCTCGGCGAGCGCTTCGGCAAAGGCTTCGACCTCCACGCTTCCATCGCCGCCTACAACCGCGCCATCGAGCTCGACCCCGACGACAACGAGCCCCGCTTCGACCTCGCCATCCTCAAAGAATTCGACGCCCGTGGCGAGCGCTACGCCGCCGACGCCGATCTCCCCGGCGCCATCGCCGGCTACAAGGACCTCATCGCCCGCAACAAGAGCAAGGGCGAGCAGATCCTCGCGCCCTACCGCGAAAATCTCATGTACGCCTACCTCTTCGCGCGCCAGTATGCAGAGCTCGACACCATGATCGCGAGCCTTCCCTCCACCAACAGCCACCGCCAGCTCGCCATCGCCTCCATCACCGCGCAGCACGGCGCCCCCGCCGGCATCGCCGAAGCCGAAAGAGGCAATGTCGCGCAGAACGAGCGCAATCAGAATCTCCTCGGCGCCGGAAACCTTCTCGCCAACCTCGGCTTCTATCCCGAAGCCGCCGACGTCATGACTGCCGGCATGCAGGGCGCCGCCGACGCCGCCCAGGAAGCTCGCCGCGTCGAGCTCTACAAGAGCCTCAAGAAAGTCTCGCTCACCCCGCTTCCCCCAACCGACCCGGCCCACCCCGTGCAGATCGGCACGGTCGGCATGCTCGCCGGCACCCTCACCCGCCAGCAGGCCATCGACATGACCAGCAAGCACGCCTACGTCTCCCAGCAATCGCTCGAACGCGACGTCGACAAAGCCCTCGCCAACGTTGGCTTCCTCGCCAAAGTTGCTGAGCGTTCTGAAATGAGCCCCAGCGTCATGCTCGATCTCATCGCCGGCAACATGACCTTCACTACCAAGGGCGACGACGAGCACGGTTACGCGGTCGTCGCCACCATGCCCGGCTCCGAACCCGACCACACCTACGTCGTCAAGGAAGACGGCGCCTACCGCATCGTCGCCGGCGACAAAGATCGCCCCGACGACAACACGCCGCTAGGCATCGAGATCCTCTACGCCCTCGACCACAACAAGCCCGCCCAGGCCAAGGCCATGCTCGACTGGCGCCGCAACCTCACCCACAAACAAGGTGGCGACGACGCCTTCGGTGGCCCGCTCCTCCCGCGCTTCTGGACTATCAATAGCTCCAAGCCCGGCGCCGATTCGCCCGCCGCCATGCGCCTCGCCGCCTTCTCCCTCATCGCCGGCTCCATGGACGCCAAACCCTACCTCACCGAAATCTCCGCCGCCCGCGATAAGGCCACCGGCCTCGCCCAAACCGACCTCGACCTGCTCCTCGCCGAGGCCTCCATGTTCTCCGAACAACCCGCCATCGGCATGCCCGCCGCCCAGCGCCTCCTGGACCAAGAGCCCGACTCCACCATCGCCCTCGCCCTCGTCGGCCAGGGCTACGCGCTCCAGCACGACGCTAAAGGCTGGCTGACGATGCTAGCCCCGCGCTTAGCCCGCAAGCCCGACGACCGCGACCTCCTCGTGCAACAAGCCCTCGCCTACGAACTCGCCAACAACTGGAAGTCAGCCCAGGCCACCGAACAAAAAGTCCTCGACTCCGGCAAAGCCACTGCCGCCGACTACAACGGCTACGCCTGGATCGGCCTCTTCCACGACGACCTCGGTGACGACATCAGCAAGGCCGCCCAGGAATCCGCCCAGCTCTCCAAAAATTCTGGCTTCGCCGAGCTCCACACCCTCGCCTGCATCTACGCTGCGCAAGGCAAGACCACCGAAGCCCGCAAGGTCCTCGAGGAAGCCATGTACGCTAACAATCAGGTCGAACCCAACTCCGCCGTCTGGTACGCCCTCGGCCTCATCTACGAGCAATACGGCGCCAAATCCGCCGCTCTCGACGCCTACAAAAAAGTCCAGGCCCACGAGAACGACGACCACACCTACATCGACCCCACCGACACCTACATCCTCGCCCAGACCCGCCTCGCCGCCCTCTCCAAATAGCCGCGCCTAACGCTTCTCCTGCTCCGCCATCACGGCCTGCCACCCCACAAACGCGAACACCAGCAGCACCACCGACGTCACCCACACTCCGGCCAGCGGCCGATTGGGCACACGCATCCCCAGGAAGACGCCCGACCCGATCAGCACTGCCGCCAGCGCCCCAAAATACTTCATCCCATAACTGAACATGAACGGCAGATAATGCGCCCCCACCGCAATCATCAACGCCGGATAGAACCAGTCATGCCGATACATCGTCGCCCCATAGACCACGGGAAACATCAACGGCAGAACGAACGCTACCTGCATCCCGAGCGCATTCATCGGATGCCCCTTCGGCAGCCCGGCAGGTCGCCCCATCAGCCGCAGCAGCAATAGTGTCAGCGGAAAGATAAAACATCCGCCCACCACCAGAGTCCACGCGCCCGCCCGTAATGAAACCCATGTAGCGACAATCGCCGACGCGAACCAAACAACGCTCGACGCCAACGTTCCTGGGAACCCACCCACAAACGTAGTCCGCACATCCTTCTGCGCCTGTGCTATTTCCATAGCGCAAATCCTACCGAACACCGCGACCTACGTCATCTGACAAACGTCACACGCAACCTCGTTTCGTTCCTGCGCATCACGAAAGCTAGAAGCTAAAAAACCTACTCCTCCCGCAAAACCTCCAACGGCTTCTGCCCCAGCACCCGATGGCTCGCAGCCCATCCCGCCACCACCGTCATCACACCCACCGCCATCCACCCACCAAGATTCAGCCACCACTGAAACGCATACCCGAAGTGCAGCGCATGCAGCAGCAGCGTCCGCGCCAGCACATTCGCAAACACCAGCCCCACCGCGCCCGCAATCAACCCGAGCACCGCAAACTCAATCGAAAAAATCGACGCAATCCGCGCCCGCGTCGCTCCCAGAGTCTTCAACACCACCACCTCGCGAATCCGCCGATACCGCGTGCCCGCAATCGCACTCGCAAGGATCACGATCCCCGCAAAGATACTGAACGCGGCTAGAAATTGAATGACGTAAATCACCTGCAGCATCACCTGCCGAATCACCTCCAACGTCGCCGCCACATCAATCACGGTGACCGTCGGATAGTGCTCATACAGCACCCGCCGCAATGACGCCGTCTCCTTCGGATCGCAATGCACGCCGCCATACCAGACCACCGGCAACCCCGCCAGCGTAGCCTGCGGCATCACAAACTCCGCGCGAGAAACCGCGTGCTGGCTATCGGTCTCATACACTGCCGCAACCGTAGCCGTAATCGGCTGGTCTTGCGCGGAAACCGTGAGCGTATCGCCAACCTTAATCTTCAGCCGGTCCGCTCGCTCCCGCGCCAGCGCCACCAGCGGATGCTGCGCACCATCGGCCGCCTGTTGCACTGTCCACCACGTTCCACGCACCACCGAGTCACCCGGCGGTGGCCCATCAGTCGACGGCGGCCACGTAAGATTCAGCGTCTGCGCGCCGCGCCCTCCAGGCCCTTGACCAATCTCCTGCCGCCGCTTCTCCAAACTCTCGCCATTGATCTGCGTCAGCCGCGCACTCACCACCGGAATCATCTCCGGCGTCCCATGCACCATCGGCTGCTGCGACAGCAGTGTGCGCACGCCGCCCACCTCGTTGGTGCCCATATCCATCAAAAAGATATTCGGCAGATTCCCCGCCGCCGCCACATGCATCTCGTTCACAATCGAGTTCTGCACAAAGTACACCGCCGCAATCTGCATCACACCCAACCCCAGCGCAGCGAGCAACGCTGCCGAAGGATTTCCCGGCCGATAAAGATTCGCCAGCCCATGCCGCAGCGTCGGCGTCAGGTGCAGCAGCTTCGCCAGGAACAACGGAAACGCCAGTTGCACCCCAATCCCCAACACCACGC
>FSYR01000118.1_pt1 | contig 14338 bp, 11 predicted proteins | sample 1638631 | NCBI WGS metagenome assembly FSYR01 (sample SAMEA3914788, study PRJEB12502) | metagenome | biome: forest; material: soil | place: Canada | collected 2011-07-03 | depth 0.1 m | reverse complement strand
GGCCAGTGGAGGACGCTCTCGAGGCGGGGGAAGGCGACCAGGAAGTTGTAGAGGCCCATGATGGTGTTGACTTCGTCGCGGACGGCGAGGACGTCGGCGGTGACTTCGGAGTCGAAGAGGGTGCGGGCGACGATGTGCAGGCTGAGCTGCATCATCTGGTCGGCGATGTCGATGGGTTGGCCGGCGGTCCAACGGGAGGCGGTTTCGGCGGCGCTGGAGACAATTTGATCGGCGTAGCCGGCGATGCGCTGGCGGTGGAAGGCGGGGGCAATGATGCGGCGCTGCTGGACGTGGATGGGGTCGTCGGAGGTGATGAGGCCTTCGCCTAGCAGGATCTTCATGCGCTTGAGGGTGCGCTCGCGGACGAAGCTGCCGACCTGGGTGACGAGGATTTCGTTGATCCAGTCGGGGTCGTTCACGAAAACAATCGTGGTGCCCATGAAGCGGTAGTGGGCGATGCGGCCGAAGGTGTTGTGGAGGTGCTCGAAGAGGGGGATGGGTTCGCCGAAGCTGACCCATTTGCGGCGGGCGTAGTAAGGGAGGGCGCGCTTGAGGCCGGCGGGGAGACGCCACTCGCCGAGGGTGCGGGCTGGGGTGTAGTCGTACTCTTTTTCGAAGTCGCGCATGGATCCTCAGCGGGGAAGGCAAGAGCAGAGGCTTTGACGCAAAGTGCGCAAAGTTTCGCCACGTGTGTCGAGCAAAGGGCGAAGCAGATTCCCAGAGGGAATGACAGAAAGAAAGGCAAGAGCAAGAACAGATGGTTGGCTGATGGAGGTCATCAGGGTTTATCGCGCGAGGGAAGTTCGATTTGTTGCAGACGCTGGCGCACTACTTCAAGGATGCTCTGCGCGATGGTAGCGATGGAAGCTTCGTCGGCGAAGACGGAGACGCGGCTTTGATCGCGTCGCGCTATTTCGCGATATTGTTCATAGACTCGCGTGTAGAACTCGTCGCCTTCGCGCTCGAAGCGATTTTCGTCGGTGCCGGCCTGCTGGACATGGCGGTCGTTGCGGCGGCGGGCGCGCTTGAGGGAGGCGGCGAGTGGGGGCAAGAGGAGGATGGTGAGGTCGGGCTGGACGTTGTTGCAGACGGCGCGGTGCATGGTGAGGATGCGCTCGGAGCCAAGACCGCGGCCGGCGCCCTGGTAGGCCTCGGAGCTGTCGGTGTAGCGGTCGCAGAGGACGATGGTACCGTCGGCTAAGGCAGGGAGGATGATTTGGCGGAGGCTCTGGGCGCGGTCGGCGAACATGAGAGACATTTCGGCTTCGGGGGCGATGGCGCCGAGGTCGGATTCGCTGCGGGAGTCGAGGAGGATGGAGCGGATGCGGTCGCCGAGGGGCGTGCCGCCGGGTTGGCGGAGGGTGACGACCGTGTGGCCATCGGCCTCGAGTGCGGCGGCCAGGTGCTTGAGCTGCGTGGTTTTACCGGAGCCGTCGAGGCCTTCGAAGGTGATGAAAAGACCGCGGTTCGGGATGGGGATGGATGCTTGGCTCACGATGCGAGTCTACTGCAATCGCCGGTGGGCTCACCTATGCGGAGAACGAGGCATCTTACCTGGAGGAGACGGAGAACGCGGCGCCTTCGGAAAGGAAGTCGCAGGGTCATGGTCATCTTTATTTGTTTTCTTGCAATTCTTTCTGTTTTCTTTGTTGCGTTGGCTTGGGGAGCGAGTGAACCTCGGCCTGCGAAGGTGGGACGGCGTCGCTACTCGACAAATCCGCGAAGTTCGAAGGTCGAACTAAGGCCCTAATTTGAGCGTAGATTCGACTGCCACGTTGCGGTGGTGGGAGTAATGGTGGTGGTGAGGGTACCTTCCTGGCCTTCGTTGAGGGAGGGACCGGCGACGGTGTGCTGTTGTTGGGCGGCGTCGGTCCAGAGGATTTTGGTGGGGCCGTCGCCGAGGATTTTGAAGCGGTAGTGGTAGGTGGTGCCGGCGGCGAGGGTGTCGACGCCAAAGCTGGCGGTGGGGTAGTCGACTTCAACGAGGGTGATGGGCTTGCCGGTGGTGTTGTGGACGTCGATGGAGACGTAGTGGGAGTGGCAGCCGGTGAGGGTGGCGAGGGCGAAGGCCGCGACGGTGCAGCGGAAGATAACGCGGTTGGGGAAGAGCCTCATGGCGTTAGGGTACCAGTCGGATTGGGATGGGTTATTGGAGGAAGGCCCAGGGCTAAAGCCCCCTGCTAATCCGGTGAAACAAGCAGAGGCGAGATCAGTTGCCGAAAGATTCGAACGGTTGTGCGGTGGCAAACCTCGTTGGGGTCCTTCGACTGCGCGCGTTGCGCTTCGCTCAGGATGACAGTGTTCGGGTGGGTGAGTGCTATTCGTCATCCTTGATGTGCTTCTCTAGGAGCGTGACGCGCTTTAGGAGGTCGGGGAGGCGGTTGAGGGCGGCTACGGTGCGGAGCCAGGTGCGATTGTCGGTGGCGGGGTAGCCGCTGACGATGGCGCCGGGAGCGACGTCGGAGGGGATGCCGGACTGGGCGGTGGCTACGGCTCCGTCGCCGATGGTGAGATGGCCGGCGACGCCGACCTGGCCGGCTAGGATCACATTTTTTCCGACTGTTGTGGAGCCGCTGAGGCCGGTCTGCGAGCAGAGCAGGGTGTTTTCGCCGACTGTCGAGCCGTGGCCCACCTGGACGAGGTTGTCGATTTTGACGCCGGTTGCGATGTGGGTTTCGCCGACCGAGGCTCGATCGACGCAGGCGTTGGCCTGGACTTCGACGGCGTTTTCGAGGACGGCGGGACCGGACTGGACGATCTTGGTCCAGCGGCCGTTGGAGTTCTTCGCGAAGCCGAAGCCGTCGGCACCGATGATGGCGCCGTTCTGGAGGACGACGTCGTCACCGAGCTGGCAGCCTTCGCGGACGACGGCGTGGGCGTGGGCGAGGAAGCGGTCGCCTACGCGGACACTGTCGTAGAGAACGGTGTGGGGGAGGAGGACGGCGTCGTCGCCTACATGACAGTGCTCGCCGATGACGACATAGGCGCCGATGTGGGCGCGGACGCCGATGCGGGAGGTGTGGCCGATGACGGCGGTGCGATGAATGCCCGGCTGGTAGTGCGGGGCGGGGTGGAAGATCTCGATGGCACGGGACCAAGCGAGGTAAGGGTTGGGGGTGCGAAGGGTGGGGGCTTGGATGGCGGGGAAGCCTGGCTCGACGATGAGGGCGGCGGCGCGGGTGGTGCGGGCCTGCGCGGCGTACTTGGGGTTGGCAATGAAGGTGAGGTGGGTGGGGCCGGCGGTTTCGATGCCGGCGACGCCGTCGATGGCGCGCTGGGCTGCGGACTCGAGGGTCTGGCCCTCGCCTGCAACCAGTTCGGCTTTCAGGTGCTTGGCTAACTCGCCGAGGTTCATAGTGCGAATTTTACTCGTCGAAGAGGGTGGGTTGCGTGTCGGTTGTCACGCGATGTTTGGACTTGGCTCTGGGAGGGGCTGCCGGATGGGCGGCAAGGCGGCGGGAGGGGGCGGTCACGAAGCCCAGGACTTCGATGGACTGGAGGGCCAGGCGGGGGACGAAGAGGCGGAGAGTGTTGGAGCGAGGGTCGGGGGGGGTGAGGAAGAGGCCGTGGTCGTCGAGGAGGGTGTCGGCGAAGGAGAGGTCGAGGGTGGTGAGGCCTTCGAGGAGCTCGTCGTCGCGAAAGGTGAGGCGGAGCCAGATGCCGTCGCCGCGCGGGCGGGCTGGGAAGGCCATGCGGCCGATGCGCTCGGGGTCTACCTTGTCATCGAGGTTGAAATCGCGGACGTAGGCTATTCGCTTGAGGGTCTTGATGGGGAAGGGAGTCAGGCGGCCATCTGTTGCCATGAGGGTGATTTGGCCGTCGCGCAGGAAGCCGGATTGGGGAAGGTATCCCCAGGCGAGTTCGTTCGAGAAGCTGCGAAGAACGACTTTCTTCTGAGCTGGAGCCATGGTGGGTGGGTGCGCCTGATTGAGTCCATGATAGTGCCGTTGGGGATGTGCGGTGAGCGGCGGTGCTTATAAGGCCGCTTTTTTGGGAACATCCTCTTCGAGTGGCGCCGTCACTACTGACAGCCGACCGATCAGGACCAATCCTACTCGGCGAGCACGCGTTGTGTGAGGGGGCGCGGCTTTCAGGAATGGCGAGCGCCACGCGATGCGTGACGCAGCCCCGCGGTACCTTGCAGTGAAAGTTTGAATCGAGACCTGCTAGTGTGTTGCGGTGCGCGAGGAGATTAACGCCTTGTGGTGGCGCATCAGCAGCACCAGTGCACGCCGTAAATAGAGGGCGAGCACCGGCATCGCGATTGCGGCCACGACGCCCCATACGATCAGCGCATGCCATTCCCATTGCCAGATGTTGCGAATCAGGCGCAAAGGATGATGGCTCAGGTGCTCGATCTGGCGGCGATTAAGGGGAAGGCTGCGAGTGTGAAAGAGATGTACGCCGAGTTCAATGAACGGAACGAAGAGCACCAGGTGGAGCGGAGTTACCGAGTGTGCACCAACCTGCGATGCGACCTGGCTGAGGCCGAAGGCCCAGGCGAGCAAGATGACAATAAGAGTGGTAAGTCCTACCGAAGGATTGATACCAACGACGATACCGAGGGCGAGACTCCAGGCTAAACGTCGCGGCGTCACGCCGCCGCGCAGAAGACGGAGGAGCGGTCGCAGAACTTTACAGCGGAACGTCTCGCGTAGGGACTCGGGCAGCAGCATATTGAGTCTTGGATGCCGGTTGGCAGTAGTAGGGCGGGTCGGCAAGCTGGTTGCGAGCTATTCGGAGCCTGGCAGCCGTCAGCGAAGCGACGTTGCCGATAACGCCGCGTTTCGCGGGAATATGGGCTGCTGGTCCCACTCCGCATTGAAAACTGAAGAATTGCAGATGGAGTCAAGACGACTGTCCAGGGGGGAAAGCTATCACTTCTGCCAGTTGTCGGGTTTAGGAACCACTTCTATCGTTGTGCCATGCGAGATCCAGTCAACAAGCTCAGTCGTCGTGCATTTGTTTCGACGGGCGCGGTGGCAATCTTCTCTGCGAGGATGGGCATGGCCGAGGGCCAGTCGCAGGGCGATCCCTTGCCCTCCTGGAACGATGGGCCTGCGAAGGCCGCGGTGCTGAGGTTCGTAAGAGATACGACCGACAAGTCCAGCCCCAAGTATGTCGAGCCAGCAGACCGCATCGCCACGTTTGACCAGGACGGCACACTGTGGACCGAACATCCGCTGTACGGGCAGGCCGCCTTCGCGCTGGCACGCTTGGGCGAACTCGCACCAACTCATCCTGAGTGGAAGCAAAAGGAGCCGTTTAAGACGGCGCTTTCGCGAGACTACGCGGGGATGGCGAAATTCACTGAGGCGGACTGGCTCGAGATCGTCGCTGTCACCCATTCGGGGATGAGCACGGACGCATTTGTGGACCTGGTGAAAGCGTGGATCGCTACGGCCAAGGCACCGCGCTTCGACCGGCCCTACACCGATCTGGTCTTCCAGCCGATGCTGGAGGTGATGCAGTATCTTCGCGCCAACGGCTTTAGGACGTATATCGTCACCGGTGGAGGGCAGGAGTTTGTGCGCGCGTACAGCGAGAGGGTGTACGGTGTTCCGCCGGAGCAGGTTGTGGGCTCGAGCATCGTGACCACCTACGTCGACACAGACGGCAAGCCGGTGCTGATGCGGGAGCCGAGGCCCTTCTTCATCGACGATGGTCCGGGCAAGGTCATCGGCATCAACCTTTTCATCGGCAAGCGACCCCAGGCAGCCTTCGGCAACTCGGGCAGCGGCGTGGACCTCAAGTCCGGCGATGCGCAGATGCTGGAATGGGCGCAGGCGGGCGATGGAGCGCGGCTGATGATGCTCGTTCTGCACGACGACGCCAAGCGTGAATACGCCTATGGCCCCGCTACAGGCCTCCCCGACACCGGCGTCGGCACCTTCTCCGAAGAGCTGCTTCTGAAAGCAACAAAGAATGCCTGGATCATCATCAGCATGAAGAACGACTGGAAGCGCGTCTTCACCTTCGATACGTAGAGGATAGTGTTCTGGCCGGTATACGTGCTGTTGTCCCGGACAACAGGTTGCCGGAGGCCGTTGAAGCTTCCGAAGACCTGCACAAGTCTCTTGTTATCAGTCGCTGACATCGAAATGCTTTTTCCATACCGCTGTTTGGCGCAGTTTTAGCGTCCAAATCTAACATCGCTTGCCGCAGCTCGTGCATCGAGCTCAGCCGCGGGGGCTAACTACAAGGAGTAATGCATGCACATACAGCGTCAGCTTAGAACAACCAGTACCTTGGCACTATCTTTGGCGATGTTCACATCGCTCGGTCTTGCTGCGAGCGCCCAGGATACGACGGTCGAAGGCATGGTGATTGGGAGGAACGGCCCCCAGATGTCGGTGAAGACGCCGGATAGCCCGAGGGTCACTGTGCTTCTATCGGACAGCACGAAGGCAGAACAAAAGGGCGGCTTTCTTGGCATGGGTAGAAAGGACCTCGGCATCACTGCTTTGGTTCCTGGCCTGTCCGTGAAGGTTGAGGGAAGCTATAACCCCGATCATCAGTTGGTAGCCAGGAAGATCGAGTTCTCGCGGACATCGCTGAACACGGCAAAGGCGATTGACGCGGGTCTTAACCCTGTGAACGAGCAGCTTGGGCAGCAACAGGATCAGCTTGCGAGCAACAAGCGTGATATCGCCTCGAGCCAGGACATGATTGCTAAGAACTCGCAGGATATTGACGCGACCAAGCAGGGGCTTGCGACGACTACCCAAGCGACCACGCAGAACACGCAGCAGATTGGACAGACAAATACGCGCATCGGCACGCTGGATCAGTACGACACCAAGGACAGCATGACGATCAACTTCGCCAATGGGAGAGCGACCGTAAAGCCGCAGGACAAGGACGCACTCACGGACTTTGTGAAGGCGGCCGCTAACACGCCGGGATTCATGATCGAGGTGCAGGGTTATGCCTCGACCGTTGGGTCTGCAACGTTGAACCAGAGGTTGAGTGCGGAACGTGCTGACGCTGTGCTGGCGATCATTCAGCAGTCCGGAGCTGTGCCGATGACTCGAATCCTTGCGCCCGCCGCAATGGGCACCAGCAACCAGGTCGACACCGATCACACACGGAAGGCGCAGGCTCAGAACCGGCGCGTGGTGGTGACCATCGTGGTCAACAAGGGAATCACGGGCTCAACGGGTAGCTAAGCGCAGCCGTTGGCTTGTTGATCTTCACCTAAGGTGGTCTGAAGGGCTGCCTATCCTCGGCAATCTCACGCGATAGTGCGACGAACGAAATGTTCGTGCACTATCGCGTTGCCGCGTCCGGGCGTAGGGCAGAATGGGGATATTTACAGAGGGTTGTGCGCTTCGATCTGAAGTGACCCCTATCCGGTGCAAAACAGTAGCCAAGCACCCCTAAAGGGTGTAGAATTGGACGTTGTGTCTATAGGTTACACCTATGTAAACGACTGATATGCAGCAAGTTAGGGCGGGTGCCTGAGATGACGGCGGCCGCTCGGAGCAAAGTACAATCCTCATGGCTGACTACATTTATCTGCTGCAAACCCGCCTTACGCCTTACCAACAATCCGCCCTCGAACATGTTCGCCAGGTAGCCAAGGCTCGCGCGATGACCGTATTTCTGGTTGGCGGAGCGGTGCGCGACCTGACCAGCGGCAGCCCGATCCGCGATCTGGATTTCGCTGTCCAGGGCAATGCCACCAAGCTCAAGAAAGAGCTGCAGAAGGCTGGCGGGGTGGTGATCGGCGAAGACGAACCGACGCAGACTCTTTACTTTACGTTCCCGGGCGGGGTTCGCCTGGAGGTCGGGTCGACGCTGTGGGCGACGTATCCGAAGCCGGGCAAGCCGGTGTACAAGGCGGCGCCGATTTTGGATGACCTGCATCGCCGCGACTTTACGGCGAACGCGATGGCGCTGTCGCTTAACGACGGCTCGTTTGGGCTGCTGATGGACCCGCTGAACGGCGTGGCGGATATTGAGAATCGCGAGCTGCGGCTGGTGTCGAACTACGGGTTCATTGAGGATCCGGCGCGGATGATCCGGGCGGCACGGTTTGGTGCGCGGCTGGGCTGGCAGATGGAAGAGAAGACCCGGCAGCGGTATGAGAATGCCAAGGCGGACAACGCGATCGCGGCGCTAAACACGACGCTGCGCCACTATGAGCTGGAAGAGGTCTTCCACGAGGAAGATCCGCTGCGGGTGCTGAAGCGCTTGGAGGCTGAGGGTTGGGCGAAGGTGCTGTTCCCGGCGTGGACGTCGGGGAAGGCGAACGAGGCGGAGCTGGATAAGCTGCGCGATACGATTGGACGGCTGGAGTCGATGGGGATCTCTCCCGATCCGTCGGCTGCGTACTTTCCGCTGCTGACTGCGAAGCTTGCGCCGAAGGATGTGGCGGACCTCAAGAAAAAATTTGCGCGGCCTGGATTTGCGGAGCAGATTCCTGCGCTGGAGACGGACACGAAGGAGTTTGCGACGCTGTTTACGAGCAAAGCGGCTGCTGCGCCTTCGGACGCGTGGAAGATGCTGTTTGCTGCCCGGCCGGAGGCGGTGTTGTGGCTGGCGCATACGACCAAGAGCGCTCCGCTGAAGGCGCGGTTTGAGGCGTTCTTCAATGACTGGTCGCAGGCGCGGCAGAAGATTCCGTACCAGCTGATGCAGGAGATGCGGATTACGCCCGCGCTTGCAGGCTATAACGAGCTGGTAGAGAGTTTGTTCTTTGCGGTGATGGACTCGAAGCTCGACACGCCGGAGGCGGCACGGGCGTTCCTTGAGCCGTTCTCTCCGCCAGCGCCGCCACCTCCGGTGAACATGCGGCGGCGTGCGGTGAAGCGCGAGGCGAAGGTCGCCAAGCCGCGCGGGAAGAAGGCTGCTGCTCGGGCGGTTGAGGATATCGATCTGGCGGCTGAGGGCGAGACAGCGGCACCGGTAAGCGCGCCGGTTGAGGGTGCAAAGGCGAAGGCTGCTGCGAAGCTGGTGGCGGCGAAATCTGCCCCAGCCGTTGCTGCGAAGGCTGCGCCGGTTGCCGCTAAAGCTGCGCCGGTTGCGAAGAAAGCTGCGCCAGCGAAGCTGGCGTCGAAGGCTCCGGTGAAAGCCGCTGCCAAGAAGGTCGCGGCGAAGCCTGCAGCGAAGAAGGTGGTGGCTAAGCCTGTCGCCAAGAAGCTGCCCGCTAAGCCTGTCGCGAAGAAGGCTGCCAAGCCGGTGGCGAAGAAGGTTGTCGCCAAGAAGGCGGCCAAGCCGGTAGCGAAGGCCAAGCCAGTTGCGAAGAAGGCGGCGAAGGTGGTGGTCAAGAAGGCTGCTGCGCCGGCTAAGAAGCCGGTGGCGAAGGCCAAGCCTGTCGCGAAGAAAGCTGCGAAGCCGGTGGCGAAAAAGGTGGCCGGAAAGCCAAAGCCGAAGTCTAAGCGCTAGGAGCGGCGCTAGGCGCGCCGCAGGGCGCTAGCGTGATTGAGGGCGACGGTGTTAGGGAGGGCTAACGCCCTTCGGCACCTGTTGGCCTCGATGGCGATCGATACTCCTGCAGCCGGGAACATGGGACAATCTATAGGTATGATTTCTCCCACTGAACTACAGGCCATCCCCATCTTTGCGTGTTTAGAGGAAGCGGACCGGAAGCGGTTTGCCGAGCGGGCAGCGGACGTGCGTCTGCAGCCCGAAGAGTGGCTGATTCGTGAGGGCGAGGCGCCGAGCTTCTTCGTGCTGCTGGAGGGGAAGGTACAGCTGGTCAAAGATATCCTGGGGCAACCGAAGGACCTTCGGGACTATAAGGCGGGGGATTTCTTCGGTGAGCTGCCGATTCTGCTGGGTGCGCCTTCGCTGGCTTCGTGCCAAGCCGTATCGAAGTCGCGGGTGGCGCGGTTTGAGGCGCAACATCTACTTGAGTTGATCCAGGGTTCGGCCGCTTGTAGTGCTCTCATCCTGCAGACGATGACGGACCGGTTGAAGACGGTTCGGCAGTTTGTGTCGGAGCTGCCGACCTCGCGGGTGCTACTGATCGGTACGCAATACGACAATGACTGCCGGGAGATTCGGCAGTTTCTTTCGGCCAATCGGATTCCGTATGAGTGGATTGATGCGGAGAAGGATTCCAGCCGGATGCCAGTGTGCATGGCTGGCGGGTATGACGGGCCTGCGGTGGTGGTGGACCAGCATTATTGCGTGGAGACGCCGACGGTTCGGAGCGTGGCCGAGGCGCTGGGGATTCGGACGCAGCCGCGTTATGAGGACTATGACGTGGTGGTGGTGGGAGGCGGGCCGGCGGGCCTGGCGGCCGGCGTGTATGGCGCGTCGGAGGGCCTGAAGGTGCTGATCGTGGAGAGGTCGGCGGCGGGCGGACAGGCGGGGACGTCGTCGCGGATTGAGAACTACCTTGGGTTCCCGAACGGGATCTCGGGTGACGATCTGAGTGAACGGGCGCTCAAGCAGGCGGGGCGGTTTGGCGCAGAGATTGCGATGACGCGTTGTGTGGAGCATATCGAGCCGCTACAGGATGGGCGGTACTGCGTGGAGCTGGATGGCGGCCAAAGAGTGTCGGCGTGCGTAGTGCTAGTTGCGACGGGTGTGGAGTGGCGGATTCTGAAGGCGGAGGGCGTGGACCGATTCCAGGGACGCGGCGTGCTGTATGGAGCTTCGCGGAATGAGGCGAGCAACGTTGTGGGTAAGCGGGTGTTCATTGTGGGCGGCGGAAACTCGGCGGGGCAGGCTGCGGTGTTCTTTTCGAACTACGCGGCGAAGGTTGTGGTGCTGGTGCGCGGCAAGGGGCTGGAGCTCACGATGTCCTCGTATTTGATTGATCAGATCGCGGCGAAGAAGAACGTTCACGTGGTGCCGTATACCGAGGTGGTGAAGGCTGAGGGCGAAGACCATCTGGAGCGGGTTGTGGTACGAACGCGTCCACCGGAGGGTGAGGAGACATTCCAGACCGTGGATGCCGATGCGCTGTTTGTGATGATTGGCGCGAAGGCGAGCACGGCATGGCTGCCACAGAGTCTCCAGAGGGATGCGGCCGGCTACCTGTGCACGGGGCGCGATCTGACGGGGTGGGGGCTGCAGGAGCGGGTGCCGTTTCCGCTGGAGACGAATCTGCCGGGCATCTTCTGCGCGGGGGATGTGCGGCATGACTCGATCAAGCGAGTGTCGAGTGGTGTGGGCGAGGGAAGCATGGCAATCGCGTTCATCCACCAGTATTTGGCGCTGAAGAATTTCTAAGTCCTGCGCGGACGGCGAGAGGCTTCGCGTGGCGGGGCCTGCACGTTGGGGTTGGCCTGCGGTGGATTGTTGGGGGAAAGGTTCGGGCGTTTGCGGCGGACAGGTTTGGTGGTGGGTCCTTCGGCTGCGCGCTTCGCTCAGGATGACGGGGTTGGGTGGGTGATGGGCTTAGAGGTACCAGGGGATGTTGATGACGGTGATGCGGGGGTTGCCGCGCATCAGCAATAGGAGCTTGAGAAGCTGCGCGCGCTGGTTGTGGAGGGGGGTCTGCCACCAGTGCTTGACGACCAACTCGGGGACGAGGACGGCGATCTGGCACTCGGGGTGGTCTTGCTCAAGTTTGAGAATGTAATTGAGCAGGGGCGTGAGCACGAAGCGATAGGGTGAGGCGAGGAAGACGAGCTTCGGAACGGGCAGGCCGGCTGCGGTGATGGGCTCGACGACGTTGCGCTGCCACATGGCTTCGACGTCGTGGCGAACTTCCTCGGCGTCGACGTGCACGCCTTCGACGCGGTCGGTGAGCTTCATGGCGAAGCGCAGACCTTTTTCGGTGATGCGTGTCCAGCGATCGATGGGGACGACGACCAGCGGGTGATTGAGGTTATGGATCTGGATGGGGCGATCGATGTTAATTTCCCGGGCCACGCCGTCGTAGTGGCGGCGGACGCCGGTCATGAGAAGGATGAGTGCGGGAACGAGGATGGCGGTAACCCATGCGCCGTCCTTGAACTTGGCGACGAGCACGACGAGCAGTGTGATGCCGGTGGCGGTGGCTCCGATGGCGTTGATGACGATGCGATGGGTTGAGCGCGGGCCGGGCTGGCGCATCCAGTGCACGACCATGCCGGCCTGGGAGAGGGTGAAGGCCAAAAATGCCCCGATAGCAAAGAGGGGGATGAGGCGGTCTGTGACGCCACCGAAGGCGATGAGCAGGAGAGCGGAGAAGGTGACGAGCGCGTAGATGCCGTGGGAATAGAGCAGGCGGCGGCCGCGGATGAGGAAGACGTGGGGCAGGTAGTTGCGCTGAGCGATGGCGCGGGTGAGGCGGGGGAAGTCGGCGTAGGAGGTGTTGGCGGAGAGGGCGAGGACGAGCAGGATCGAGCCGATGCCGACGTAGTAGAACCAGCCGCGGCCGAGGACGGCGGAGATGAGCTGGGAGAGGATGCTCTGATAGCCGGCGCCGGTGGGGTCTGTGGCGCCGATGTTGTAGGCGCGGCAGAGGAGCGCGATCCCGCCGAGAAAGATCATCAGCAACACGATGATGATGGTGAGAGTGCGCTTGGCATTGCGCTGGGTGGGTTCGCGAAAGGCACCTACGCCGTTGGAGACGGCCTCGACGCCGGTCATTGCTGTGCAGCCGCTGGCGAAGACTTTGAGCAGCAGCCAGGGAGAAAGCGCGAAGGCGACCATCGGAAGATGCGGCGGGGCTATGACCGGGACGGGGTGGCCGTGCGCGAGGATGGCGCGGATGCCTCCTACGATGATGACGAGGAGCAGCGTTCCTATAAAGAGGTAGGTGGGGATGAGGAAGGCTTTGCCGGTGTCTCTAACGCCGCGCATGTTGATGACGGTGAGGATGAAGAGGATGCCGAGGCAGAGGGCGAGGGTGTGAGGTTGGAGCGAGGGGAAAGCGGAGACCAGGGCGCCGACGCCGGCCGAGATGCCGACCGCTACGTTGAGGATGTAGTCGATCATGAGCGCGGCCGCGGCGAAGAGGCCTGCGGTTTCGCCGAGGTTTTCGGAGGCTACGGTGTAGCTGCCACCGCCGTTGGGATAGGCGTCGATGGTCTGGCAGTACGAGAAGTAGACGATCGCGAGCAGGCCGATGATGGCGAAGCTGATCGGAACGATGTGCGCGATGCCGGCGACGCCGAGGGGGATGAGGAGCGTGAGTGCGGCTTCGGGACCGTACGCGGCGGAGCTGAGAGCGTCGAGGCCGAAGACGGGAATGCCGGCGATGGGGCCGATGTGTTCGGCGCGTTCCTCGGATGTTGCGAGGGGTTTGCCAGCCAGAAGATCGAAGAGGGACATGTACTTCCTTCAGGCTCGACAAGACCAGCCCGGCGTAAGGGTACGCCGGAAGCGCATAAGGAATTCGTAAAATTTAAGTTGAAAGATTATGTGGCGAAGAGCTGGTTGAGGTCGGCGAATGCTTTGAACTCGAGGGCATTGCCGGCAGGGTCGAGGAAGAACATGGTGGATTGTTCGCCGACCTGGCCTTCGAAGCGGGTGTGGGGCTCGATGATGAAGGGGATGTTGGCGGCGCGGACGCGTTCGGCTAACTGTTTCCAATCGGAGGGTGTGAGGACGACACCGAAGTGCGGGACCGGGACTTCGTGGCCGTCTACGGGATTGCTGTCGGCGGCATTGCGATTGCGCGGCGCGGCGGCTGGTTTGAGGTGCGCGACGATCTGGTGGCCGTAGAGGTTGAAGTCGATCCAGTGGTTGGCGCTGCGGCCTTCAGGGCAGCCGAGGATGGTTGCGTAGAAGTGGCGTGCGGCGTCGAGGTCGTCGACCGGGAAGGCGATGTGAAAGGGCTGCACGGACATAGGTCGATGATACCCAGAAGGGAATGGTGGTGGCCAGCGCCTCAGGCTCAACCGTGGACATCTGCGGTGCAGGGGGCATTGGCTTCGCCGAGGGACTGCGATTACGGGGAGATACCGAGGAAAACTTCAATGGTGTCCCGCGAAAATACACACGGGGAATTTCATTGCATTGCCGATAAGGAGTTCAGGGCTCGAGGAATGAGTTGAGTGCGAGCCCGAAGGAGTCTTGGCAGATGCAGGTGATTCTTGCAGACAATCAGGTGATCTATCGCGAGGGTATTGCGCGGGTGTTGTCGACGGAGGTGGCGACGGAGGTGGTGGCGGAGTGCGGCAAGCTTTCGGAGTTGATGGAGGCGGTGGGGAACCTGCGCTGCTCGGTGGTGCTCTTTCCGTCGAGTTTTGCATGGGAACAGCACAAGCTTCTGGATCGAATCGAGCAGGCCGGGAGCCGGGCAGTGATGATCCTGGAGCCGGGTGCAGAGCTGGATGAGTCGATCAGTGTTCGGCTGCAGGGCGTGGTGACGCGTTCGGTGGCGGCGCTGCAGCTGATTGATTGCCTGTACACGGTTGCTGCGGGCGAGCGCTACGTGCGGCGTGCGCTG
>FSYR01000102.1_pt1 | contig 16655 bp, 13 predicted proteins | sample 1638631 | NCBI WGS metagenome assembly FSYR01 (sample SAMEA3914788, study PRJEB12502) | metagenome | biome: forest; material: soil | place: Canada | collected 2011-07-03 | depth 0.1 m | reverse complement strand
TTCTTGACCTTCATGGCCCAGTCGCCCTTCTCGCGGACCTCCTTCGTGAGCATCCAGTCCGCCGCCTTGAGCAGTCGCGGATCCTCCTTCGCCACCCCCGCCTCGCCCAACGCGAATACGGCGTACGCCGTATCCCACACCGGTGACACACAGGGCTGCATGCGGAAGCATGCCGGACGCGAGTCCGTCTCCGGCGCCTCGATGCCCAACTTCTCGAACTCGTCCATCGCGCGAATGAACTGCGGATCGTCCTCAGAGTAGCCCAGGCAGCGCAGCGCGATCATCGTGTTCAGGATCGCCGGAAAGATCGCTCCCAGCCCATCCGACAACTCGACGCGCTCCAGCATCCAGCGCTCCGCCTTCTTCAAGGCAATCTTGCGCAGCGGACGGATGTGAATCCGCTCCGCCCAGTGCAGTATCCGGTCCAGCGCCAGGAAGAAATTGCGCCAGCCGAAGGTCCGCTTGCGATCCCACTTCAGGTGTAGATCGGCCTTATCGCGCCCGCCCACGAACAGCTCCTCGATACCCTGCTCGGGCGAGAGCTTCTTGAACGGCTTCTTTGCATACGCGATCGACAGCGGAACCAGAATCGCCCGCGACCACGACGAAATCTCGTAGATATTGAAGTAGAACCAGTTCGGGAAGAGAACAATCTCGGGCGGCACCGCCGGCACCGCGTTGTACTCATACTGGCCCAGGAAGCACAGATAGATCTTGGTGAAGGTGTTGGTCTCCACCACGCCGCCGTTGGCCAGGATCCACTGCCGCGCCTTCACCAGCACGGGATGGTCTTTCGACCAGCCCATCAGCTTCAGCGCCAGATACGCCTTCACACCCAGCGAGATGTTCGACGGCCCGCCGGGATAGTTGCTCCAGCCGCCGTCCTCATTCTGGTGCCGCAGGAGCTCGTTGACCGCCCGCTCCATGCGGCCGCGTTCGCCCGTGCCAAGAAGCACGTGGATGAAGATGTAGTCGGCCTCGAGCATGATGTCTGCTTCGAGTTCGCCACACCAGTAGCCGTCCGGATGCTGTAGTCCGAGCAGCCAGTTCTTGGCCTTCTCGATACCGGCAACAACGTGATCCAGACCAAGATCCAGGCGGCCGAAACGCGGCTGCGAGGGCGTTTTAGATGCTGGCTGGGGTACCGCCCTCGAATTGATGGGTGATGTGCTCATGATTCGATGTACTCAAGGTCTAGCCAAAGCTCGTACAGATTCGCCATACGCCCGGCAGTCAAAAGGTTCTACTGTTGGGCGGCGGGCGGTGCAGATGCGATTGCCTGAACGATCTCAGGCGGCAGCCCAAATCTGACATTCTCCGGCATGACCTCGACCTCATCGACCGATCCATACCCCTTCGCTTGCAGATACTCCACAACGTCCTTCACCAGCACCTCCGGCGCCGAAGCGCCCGCGGTCACCGCCACTGTGTTCACCCCATCCAGCCACTCCGGCTGAATCGAGTCCGCGGAGTCGATCAGGTACGAGTTCGTATCCAAATTCTTCGAAACCTCCACCAGCCGGTTCGAGTTCGAGCTGTTCTTCGATCCCACCACCAGCACCAAGTCGGCTCCATGTGCCACGTTCTTCACCGCCACCTGGCGGTTCTCGGTCGCGTAGCAGATATCCTGCGAGTGCGGCCCAACGATGTTCGGGAACTTCTGCTTCAGCGCCTCGATCATGTCGCGCGCCTCGTCCAGCGACAGCGTCGTCTGCGTCAGGTAGGCCACGCGGTTCGGATCCGGCACCACCAGCGCCGCAACCTCCTCCACCGTCGAGACCACCTGGGTCACGTCCGGCGCCTCGCCCTGCGTGCCTTCAATCTCTTCGTGATCGCGATGTCCAACCAGCACCAGCGAGTAGCCCTGCTTGGCAAACTTGATCGCCTCCACGTGGACCTTCGTCACCAGCGGGCAGGTCGCGTCGATCACCTTCAGACCACGCTCCTTCGCGCGCGCTCGAACCGCCGGCGAAACACCATGCGCGGAATAGATCACGCGCGCTCCCTCCGGCACCTCGTCCAGCTCATTCACGAAGATCGCGCCCTTATTCGCCAGGTCGGTCACGACGTAGCTGTTGTGCACAATCTCCTTGCGCACGTAGATAGGCGCACCAAAGGTGTCGAGAGCGATCTGGACGATGTCGATCGCACGCACGACCCCGGCGCAGAAGCCACGCGGCTTCAGCAGTAGAACGCGTTTGGTCGTGGGGGCGGGAGCTTCGAGGATGGATGTAGTCACGTTGTCCAGTATACCTTGTCAGGACGTAGGTTGGGCGCAGGAATGAACCACCGGAGGTGCAAAACAGCCTCTCAAATCGCTCTTGCCTGTGATTCCCCGAACATCCGTTATCTGCGCGACCGAGCGACACTTACGCGACGGCAACGCCGCATCGGACTTACCCTGGTCTCGGCTTACAGCTTCGCGGCTACACATTCCGGGTGATTGCAGCCGCATTTCAACTCGGTCATGTCCTTCGCATCCTTGCAGGTGGTCGAGCAGTACCTCTCGCCCACCGCGGGAACACACGTGCAAGCAGGATGGGCGCAGGTCTCATTCGCCATGACGTCACCTCTCAAGGACTCCCTGCGTACGATGCGCCCCTGCGCACCCAGGATGCCGCTACCGGCTCATCTCGATCAGGTGCTCCGCGTGCTTCAAACTGGTGTCCGTCAGCTTGGCCCCGCTCAGCATGCGGGCGATCTCCTCCACCCGCTGTGGCGCCTCCATCAACCGAATCTCCGTCTGCGTCCGTCCCAGCTTCACCGTCTTCTCGATCAGGAAGTGCTGATCTCCAAACGCCGCAATCTGCGGCAGATGCGTAATGCAGAGCACTTGCTGCCCCTTCGACAGCGTCTTCAGCTTCTTTCCCACCGCCTCCGCTGCTCTCCCGCCTATCCCAATGTCGATCTCGTCAAACACCAGCGTCCGCGGGAGCACCGTCTTCTTCTTGCGCCCGCCCGCCGCCGCGCCGCCCTCTTCCACTGTCACCTTCAGCGCCAGCATCACCCGCGACATCTCGCCGCCCGACGCGATCTCATCCAGCGGCTTCATCGGCTCACCGGGATTGGTCGCGATCAAACAGTCCACCTTGTCGCTGCCATGTGCCGTCCAGAACTGCGTCTCTGCCTGCGGCGTCACCGCGATGTGGAACCGCGAGTTCATCGCCAGATCGTTGATCTGCGCCACCGCCAGCGTCTCCAGCCGCTTCGCCGCCTCGCTCCGCGCCTGGCTCAGCTCCGCTGCAGCCTGCAGAAACACCTTTGCCTCAACCTCCTGCAGCACCGTCAGCTCCGCCAGCAGCGTGTCGCGATTCTCCACCTCTGCCAGCCGCGTCGCCGCCTCCGCGCCAAACGCGATCACCTCCGCCAGCGTCTTGCCGTACTTGCGCTTCAACCGGTCGAGCGCCGCCAGCCGGTCCTCGATCTCCTCCAGCCGCTCCGGTGTCGCGTTGATCTTGTCCGCGAAGTCCCTTACCTCCGCGCTCACATCCTCCACCGTGGCCTTGGCCGCCGCCAGCTGCTGCGCTGGCTCGGCGAACCGCGCGTCGTACCGCGCCAGCTCCTCCAGATGCTTCAGCGCCGCACCCAGCGTCGCCTCCACCGCGCTCTCAGACTCATACAGCAGATCGTGCGCGCTCATCGCCGCCGTATACAGCTTCTCTGCATTGCCCAGCACCCGCTTCTCCGCCTCGAGCTGTGCGTCCTCGTCTTCCGCCCTCAGCTCGGCGCCAGCAATCTCGCCGCTCTGAAACCGCCACAGATCCGCCATCCGCAGCCGATCCTGCTCCGCCGACTGCAGCTCCGTCAGTTTAGCCGTCGTCCGCTGCCACGCCCGAAACGCCTCGCCCACTGCCTCGGTCGATATCGCCCCAAACCGGTCCAGCAACAGCCGTTGCTGCTCCTGGTCGAACGACCCCAGCGTCTCGCCCTGCGAGTGCACCAGCGCCAGCTCCGGCGCCAGCTGCCGCAGCACCCCGACGGTCGTCGGCTGATTATTCACAAACGCCCGGCCCTTGCCATTCGCGGCAATCTCCCGCCGCAACAGGATGTCTTCGGTCTCTGCCTCGATCCCATTCGCCTCCAGGATCGCCAGCGCTCCCGGCGTCATCTCGAAGACGCACGCCACCACCGCCTTCTCTGCGCCGTGCCGCACCACATCGCTCGAAGCCTTGCCCCCAAGCAGCAGCGCCAGCGCATCGATCAAGATCGACTTCCCCGCTCCGGTCTCACCCGTCAGCAGGTTCAACCCCCGCCCAAACCGGGCGACAGCATGGTCGATCACAGCATAGTTTTCCGCCCGCAACTCCAGCAGCATCGGCCCCTCTTGGTGACAGCGTATCGCGAGCATAGCAAACCCGCCCGACCCACGCGAACCATGGAATTCACAGCAAAGCGCAGAACTTACACGTCTACGCTAAGAAACAGCATCGAAAAAACGTAAGCCGATTATATCTTCACCATATCTTCACCTTGGCCGCAGCCGCATCACAGGAGACAATGCCTCTCATGAATGCAGCCGTTGTCGACAACTTCAGCAACCCTCCGCGCTACGCCGACTTCCCCGATCCCACCCCGGCACCCGGCCAGAACCTCATCACCGTCACCGCCGCCGGCCTCAGTCAACTCGTCAAAGGCCAGGCTGCCGGCAGGCACTACAGCAGCGGAGGCGTCCTTCCGTTCGTCCCCGGCGCCGACGGCATCGGTCGCCTCGAAGATGGCCAGCGCGTCTACTTCGCCTTCCCCACCGCGCCCTTTGGCTCCATGGCTGAGCGCACCGTCGTCGCCGCCGCCCAATGCATCCCCGTCCCCGACAACGTGGACGACGTCACCGCCGCAGCCGCCGCCAACCCCGGCATGTCCTCCTGGGCCGCCCTCGTCGAACGCGCCCACTTCGTCGCCGGCGAGAGCGTCCTCATCCACGGCGCCACCGGCACCTCCGGCCGCCTCGCAATCCAGATCGCCAGGCACCTCGGCGCCAAGACCATCCTCGCCACTAGCCGCAACGCTGCCAGCATCGAGCCCCTGTCCGCACTCGGCGCCGACATCGTCCTCCCCCTCGACCAGCCCGCCGACGCCCTCACCCAGACCCTCCGTGGCGCCATCAAGGATCACGCCGTCAACGTCATCCTCGACTACCTCTGGGGTCCGCCCGCCGAACGCCTCCTCGAAGCGATCTCCGGCCACGGCTCCGGCTCGGGCGAGCCCCGCATCCGCTACGTCCAGATCGGCTCCATCGCCGGCAAGACCATCACCTTCCCCGCCGAGGCCCTGCGCAGCACCGGCCTCGAGGTCCTCGGTTCCGGCCTGGGCAGCGTCTCCAACGCCGGCCTGCTGCGCTCCATCAGCGGCGTCCTCAACGCCATCGTCCCCGGAAAATTCCAGATCGAAGCCGAGACCGTCCCCCTGGCCGACGTCACCGAGGCCTGGACCCGCGCCTCCGCCAAACGCATCGTCTTCACCCCTTGATCTGCTGATCTGCCGCTAAAGAGCCGCCTGATCGAGATCCCAATCGAAATCTCGGTCAGGCCTTTGCCTCATACACCAAATTGAACGGCGTCTGCGCCGCCCGGCGAAAGCTCCCAAAGCCCGCCTTCGTCACCACCTCGCGCATCCGACTCTCGCCCGACTGCGCCCCCAGCGCCAGCCCCACCTCCTGCGCCCGCGACGCCGGCGTGCAGATCATCGTCGACGCCGCATAGAACACCCGCCCCACCGGGTTCAGATTGTCCTCCAGCTTATCGTTCGCAAACGGTTCGACGATCATCCACACGCCTCCCGGCGCCAGCGTCTGCTTCACATGCTCCGCCGCGCCCACCGGATCCCCCATGTCATGCAGGCAATCGAAAAACGTCACTAGATCGTAGTTCTCCCCCCGAAACGCCTTCGCGCTCGCAACCTCGAAGCTGGTCCGATCGCCCACTCCCGCCAGTCGCGCCCGCTCCCGCGCCCGTTCAATCGATCCCTGATGGTAGTCGAACCCAAGGAAGTGCGATTTCGGAAACGCCTGCGCCATCAGGATGGTCGACGCGCCGTACCCGCAGCCCACATCCGCCACCATCGCGCCCCGCTCCAGTTTCTCGCGAATCCCCTCCAGCGCCGGCAGCCACTTCTCCACCAGATTGGCCGCATAGTTCGGCCGGAAGAACCGCTCCGTCCCTTCGAACAACGAGGGATGGTGTTCATGCCACCCCACCCCAATCCCCGACCGGAACGCCTCCGCAATCTTGTGCTCGTCCTTTACCATCGCCGACACGATCTGGAATGCCCCCGGGATATACGCCGGGCTATCCTCTTTCGCCAGCGCAAACGCCTGCTCCGGCGACAGGCCGAACAACCCCGCATCCGCGTGATACTCCACATACCCCGCAGCCGCCTGCGCGCTCAACCATTCCCGCACGTAGCGTTCGTCGGTATCAGTCCTCGCGGCCAACTCCGCCGGACTCATCGGATGCCCCGCCGCGTCCATTGCGCGATACAGCCCCAGCTTATCGCCCAGCACCACAAGCGACGCGCTCATCGCCGCCCCCAGGTCGCCCACAAACCGTTGCATGAACGCATCGAGCTTCACCGGATCGAGCGAAGCCGCCGTCGAACCACCGGAGGGAGTAGAGAGGGTCATGGTATGCCTCGATGTCGTCCTCATTGGGCCGTGCCTGATTGGACCGTGCCTGCAACGCAGCCTTCGCCGTACCTCGATCGAAACGAGGGAGAATCCTAGCACGCCGAGGCCTTGCCGGTCGTCTAGCCCAGCCAATCCGGCCGACGCCTAACCCTCACGGTGTACTTTTAAGAAGATGGCATCGGAGAACCCAACGCACCTGTCCGACCGGCAGTTCGCCTCGATCGCACGCGCCCTGGCCGAGCCGCGCCGCTACCAGATTCTGCGCGAGATCGGCTCCTGCACCGACGCCATGCCCTGCAGCACCCTGCACACCACCCACAACGTTAGCGCCGCGACCCTCTCCCACCACATCAAGGAGCTGGAGAACGCCGGCCTCATCCAGATCCAGCGCGAGGGCAAGTTCGCCCGCCTCACCCTGCAACGCGACGTCCTCCACGCCTACCTCCAGCAGCTTTCCCAGATCTAACCCCAATCGAACCGCCGTCCGCGAAATAACCCATCCTAATGAATCCCACTCTCGCGCCGCTCATCACATAGATAGGTATCTAACTGTCGAACTGAAATGTGCCACATCGAGGGGAATTATGAGCAGACTCAAAGGGAAAGTAGCCATCGTTACCGGAGCCTCCAAGGGCATCGGCGCCGCCATCGCCAAGCAGCTCGGGGCCGCCGGAGCCTCCGTCGTCGTCAACTACGCCTCCAGCAAAGAGGGCGCGGACCGTGTCGTAGCCCAGATCACCCTGGCCGGCGGCAAGGCCGTCGCCGTGCAGGGCGACGTCGCCAACCTGGCCGACGTGAAACGCCTCTTCGACGAGACGAAGAAGGCCTTCGGTTCGCTCGACATCCTCGTCAACAACGCCGGCGTCTACCGCTTCGCCCCGCTCGAAGCGGTCACCGAAGAGTCCTTCCAGTGGCACTTCAGCACCAACGTCCTCGGCCTGCTCCAGACCACGCAGGAGGCCCTCAACTACTTCGGCGCCGACGGCGGCAGCGTCATCAACATCGGCTCCACCGCCTCGCAGATGAACTTCCCCGGAACCGTCGTCTATACCGCCACCAAGGCCGCCGTCGACTCCATCACCCGCGTGCTCTCCAAGGAGCTCGGTGCTCGCAAGATCCGCGTGAACTCCATCAACCCCGGCGGCGTCGAGACCGAGGGCGTCCAGACCCTCGGCATCCTCGGCACCGACTTCGAACGAGACATGGTCGCCAAAACCCCGCTCGGCCGCTTCGGTCAACCCGACGACATCGCCACCGTCGCTCTCTTCCTCGCCTCGCAGGACTCCGGCTGGCTGACCGGAGAGCTCTTGCTCGCCTCGGGCGGCCTCCGCTAACCCACCGCCGCTGCCCCGGCCGTGCAGCGTTGACCGCATGCATGGGAGCAGCGGCCGTACCGTCTCTAGACGGACAGTCAATCCCCCACTTGCTGTGATAAATTGCGGGCGATGAGATCGTTCGCAGCTCGGTTCGATCGCGTGCGGGCTGCAACTTTGTGTATGGAGGCTGTTCATGCTCGTACACCGGCCCGCACGCGTCGGGAGCGCTCGGCCCTGCGCCGCGAACAGCACAGGTACCTCCTCGCCACGCCCCCATATCGACATCCTCGCCGTCATCCTCGCCTGCGCCGCGTCTGCCACGGCGACACGCCTCCCTGCCCAGACGCCGCGCGCCGCCGCCCCCGACAACGCCAGCGAATACAAGCTCCCGGACGCACCCCTCCCCCGCTCAAACAGGATCCAGCCAGCCCCCTACTCAGCCCTCCTCCAACCCAGTCTGTCCACCCCAACAGCCTCCGTCCCACTGCGAGCCTGCCCTTACGATCAAACCCACGCCCGCGCGTGCCGCGTCCACTGGAAACAGTTGTTCATCTCCTCCACCATCTTCATCACCTGGCAGAACACCGCCAACCTCTACAGCGGCTACTGGTATCGCTACGAGACCACGCACGGCGACTGGGCCGCCCGCTACGCCGCCTCCGTCACCGGCTACAAATACTCCGTCTGGTCCGACGGCAACCCCTGGCTCGACGACTACATCGGCCATCCCTTCATGGGCGCCATCACCAACGCCCTTTGGATCCAGAACGATCCTAAAGGTATGACCCTCGCCTTCTCCAACACCCGCCCCTACTGGATCAGCCGCCTCCGCGCCTTAGAGTTCTCCACCATCTACGGCACCGAGTGGAAGCTCGGTCCCGTCGGCGAAGCCGGCGTCGGCCACATGGGCGACCACCTCGCAGCCGACAACGGCAGGATCAGCAACGAGACCGGCTTCGTCAGCCTCGTCACCACCCCCGTCGGCGGCACCCTCTGGACCGTCTCCGAGGACATCCTCGACCAGCGCGTGATCCGCCACCTCGAAGACCGCAGCCATAACCCATTTCTCTTATTGACCTATCAGTTCCTCAACCCCGCCCGCGCCACCGGCAACATCCTCCGCTTCCGCCCGCCCTGGTACCGCGACGATCGCACCGTCAAGGCCAACTCCTTCTGGAGCGATTCCGAGCCCGCCACCGGCACCGCCGCTCTCACCATCCAGCCTCCGGCCTCTGCCCCGAGCCCCGATCAATTCATCCCAGGCGTCGATCAGCCGGCCTCAAGCTCCGACCCAACCAACCCCTCCAGCGCCGCAAGCCTCGATCCCGCCCATCCCCCCGCCCCCCCGAAGATCGTCGAAGCCTCGCCCGGCTACGTCCTCCGTCCCGCGCCGCCGCCCGAATCCACCCCCATCGGAGGCACCCACGAACTCGGAGCCTGGTGGGGCCTCTCCCTCTTCAGCGGCTCGCTCGTGGGAGCCACGAAGGACGTAAAGTACATGCCCATCGACGTCCGCTACTCCTACCGCTTCGTGCAGCATCCCCATTGGGCCCTTCGCTACGCGCCCGAGATCACCGCCCTCGCCATGCTCGACTGGCCCACCCCCTGGGGCGCCGCGCCCTTCAATCTTCGTCAGCGAGCCTATGGCAGCGGCCTCAGCCCCGAGGGCTTTCAGCTCGACCTCCTTCCCTGCCATCGCGTCCAACCCTTCTTCAGCCAGGACGGCGGCTTCATCTACTTCGCCGACCGGGTGCTCTCACCCCAGGGCTCCCGCTTCATGTACACCGTGGACCTCGGCGTCGGCGTCAACATCTTCCGCAGGGGCCGCCAGGCCGTCACGATCGGCTACCGCTACCAGCACCTCTCCAACGCCAACATCAGCGACCACAACCCGGGCACCGACGCCAACACCTTCTACGTCGGCGTCTCCCGCTTTCGCGACCGCCACCCACCCGCACGCTAAGGTGCATTGACGTAGAGGTTTCCGTTGCTCGTTTTTACTGTGTTGTTTGTATTGCTGTCATCCTGAACGCAGCGAAGGCCCCGGTACCGTCCACACACCCCATACCGATCGCACCTTTGATCCCAAAAGCCTTCGCTTGTTTTTCCATTGCTTGTTTCGCCGTCCCCCGACGATGGACCCTGTATTCCCCATGGCAGGCACCCAGAAAGAAACACCTCACACGACATTCCCAGCTCTCAAACACCCCCCGCCAATCGTCACAAAGCCTCCACCAAGCACCGAGAGTCCCCAGACAAGTCCTTACTTCATTTAAACTTAAAGCATCTGCTTTCTGGACTTTATGGCTTTCATGGGAGAGAGGGGATACAAGTTAAAAAGTACCGCCCCGAGAGCATCTAGTTCTACAACCCCGGAAATTTTCCTCAACCAAATTCGGGAGGCCCCAAGCTCAAAGCATCGAAGTACACTGAAATCTGGTGAAATAGACACTATGCTCTGGTCCCTCGCGCTTTCGTTCCTTTGGTTCCAAGATGACACCGCCGCTGCCGCGGCTCCGCCCATCAGCTCCGGCACCACCGCTCTTGTGGAGATGATTCACAACAGCGGCCCGGTCGCCTTCGCGGTGCTCGTCCTGCTCGCCCTCGCCAGCATCCTTTCCTGGGGAATCATGTTCGCCAAGTGGCGCAGCTTCAGCCGCGCCCGCACCCAGAGCAACCGCTTCCTCCGTGCCTTCCGCAAGTCCGGCCGGCTGTCCGAGATCGCCGCCATCGCCGAGCAGTTCAAGCCCAGCCCGCTCGTCCCCGTCTTCCTCGAGATCAACGACGAGTACCACCGCCAGTCCGGCGGCCGCGGCATGCCCCGCAACTCCCTCGCCCTCGAGCGCGCCAGCCAGATCGCCTCCAGCGAGGCTCTCACCGCCATGGAGCGCAACATGACCTGGCTGGCAACCATCGCCGCCGTCGCCCCCTTTATCGGCCTACTCGGCACCGTCATGGGCATCATCGATGCCTTCCACGGCCTCGGCACCGCCGGCTCCGCTACCCTGCGCGCCGTCGCCCCGGGCATCTCCGAGGCCCTGATCACCACCGCCGCCGGCCTGGTTGTCGCCATCCCCGCCGTCGTCGGTTACAACCAGCTCACCGCCCGCCTGCGCGAGTTCGGCGCCCGCATGGACGAGTTCGGCCGCGAGTTCCTCAACCTCATCGAGAACGCCGCCATGCTCACCCCCGCGCAGCCACCCACGCCTCCCGTCACCGTGCCCAGCGATGACCTCCGTATGCCCCGCGGGAGGTCCTTCTAATCCCATGGCATTCTCCAGCCGCAGCTACGGTTCCGCCCGCACCCAGACCGCGCTCGCCGAGATCAACATCACCCCCCTCGTCGACGTGGTGCTGGTCCTGCTGCTCATCTTCATGCTGACGGCGCCCGTCCTGCAGTCTGGCATCGACGTCGCCATCCCCAAGACCCGCTCCGTCAGCCAGCTCACCGAGCAGCACATGGTCGTCACCATCGACAAGGACCAGAACGTCTTCCTCGACGATAAGTCGGTCAACGTCAACGAGCTGCCTGCCAAGCTCAAGAGCGGCATAACCGGCCCCCGCGGCATCGTCTACGTCCGCTCCGACGAGCGCGTTCCTTTCGGTGCCTTCGCCTCCGTCATGGACGCCATCAAGCTCGCCGGCATCACCAACATCAGCATCGTCACGCGACCGATCGAGCACTAAGGGGAGAGACGGCCATCGCTACTCCCATCAAACTCACGCGCCATGATCTCGGGGACGACCACCTCGCCGGCAACGTCTTCGGCTCGGTCCTGTTCCACGGCCTCGTCGTCGCAGCCCTCTTCGCATACGCCTACCTCTACGCCCACCACGGCAACGACTGGGGCAACAGCGCGGCGCCCAATAGCACCATCCAGGCCACGATGGTGAACGCCATCCCCCTCCCCCAGCGCCAGCCCACCAACGCGGACAACGTCCTCGCCAGCGAGACGCCATCCCCCGCCCCCCCAGTCGCCAAGGAGAAGGCCGCTCCCATCCCTGAGCCCACGGCGATCCCCATCCCCGAGAAGAAGAAGCCGGAGAAGGTCGCGCCCAAGCCGATCCAGGCTACCCCCCACCCACAGCCCGTCCAGCCCCAGCCGCAGAAGGCCACCACCGGCGAGACCAGCGGCGTCCGTATTGCGATGTCCAGCACCCAGACCCGGGCAGGCACAGTGAGCATCGGCACCACCGACGCGGCCTTCGGCGCACGCTTCGCCTACTACGTCGCCCAGATCAAGCAGAAGGTCGCCGAGCAGTGGTACACCGCCATGCTCGATCCGGCAGCAAAGGGCCACCGCGTCTACATCGTCTTCCAGATCGGGCGCGACGGCACACCCTCGCAGATTCGCGTCCAGCAGCCCAGCGGAGACGGGAGCCTGGACCAGACTGCGCTCAGCGCCGTCCAGCACATCGATACCTTCGGCCCGTTACCAGACGGCTATAACGGCAACTACATCACAGTTGTGTACTATTTCGACCCCCCAGCCGGCCCTTAAACTTAACGAACCACAACCAAGCAACGCCGCTTCGCGTCTACCATAAGACCAGCATGCAAAGTCTGAACGGCAAAACCCACTCTCGCCTCTCTCTGTCCTGCCTGACGTTCGCCTTGCTATTGTGGATCGTTGTCACCTCCCACACCATGCGCGCGCAGGACAATGTGTTTACCGGAACCAACACCGGAGCACAGCGTATTCGCATCGCGGTCGCCGATTTCAAGCCGGGATCGGCCGACCCGCAGACGACCCCGCTCAAGAGCACCTTCGATGCAACGCTCTTCTCCGATCTTGAGAACGCCGGTATCTTCGACGTCGTCTCGAAGAGCATGATCCCCCAGGCAACTCCCGGCTCGGCCGCGGAGATGAACGTCGCCCAGTGGTCGGCGGCCCCCGCCTCGGCCTCGATGGTCGCCTTCGGCAGCTTCTCCGTGCAGGGCACTTCGCTGGTGGTCAGCGGCCTCCTCTTCGACGCCAAGAACGCGCAGTACCCGCAGGTGCTGGCCAAGCAGTACAACGATCAGGCCACCGAGGCCGCCGCGCGCCAGACCGCCCACCGCTTCGCCGACGAGATTATCTTCCGCCTAGGTGGCGGCGTCCCCGGCATCGCCGAGACCAAGATCTACTACGTCCACTCGGAGGGCGGAAACAAAGAGATCTGGCAGATGGACTATGACGGTGCCAACCAACACTCCATCACCCACCTGGGCACCATCTCGATCTCACCCCGCATCTCGCCCGACAACTCCCGGCTCGCATTCTCCTCGCTCGGCCGCGATGGCTTCCAGGTCCGAATGTACTCCATGCTGCTCAACCGCATGGTCAGCTTTCCGATCGCCTCTGGAACGAACCTCTCCCCTGCTTGGGCTCCCGACGGCAACCAGATCGCCTACTCCTCTTCGCGTACCGGCGACCCCGAGATTTACATCTCCGACGCCAACGGTGCGGGCACGCGCCGCGTCACCAGCTTCCGCGGTCCCGACGTCTCACCCGTCTATAACCCGAAGACCAGCGCCCAGATGGCATGGATCAGCGGCCGCACCGGCCTGCCACAGCTCTACATCATGAACACGGATGGCTCCGGCATCCAGCGCATGACCGACGGCGGCTATGCGAGTTCCCCTTCCTGGTCGCCCAGCGGCCAGTTCATCGCCTTCGCCTGGGATCGCAAGTATGGCCCCGGGGCTCCCGGCGGACAGGACATCTACGTCATGGAGGTCGCCACCAAGCGCTGGATCCAGCTCACGCATGACGGCGGACGCTGTGATTTTCCCTCCTGGTCGCCCGACGGACGCCACATCGTCTACGCTAATACTGCGGATGGCCATCAGGATCACATGAAAATCTGGACGATGCTAGCCGATGGTACCCAGAAGCATCCCATCTCCGGCAATGGCGGGGACATGCCAAATTGGAGCTGGAAATAAGTCGGTTTTAGAAGCACCCTGATTCGCTGAACTATCGACATAGATGCTTGAGTTGCGCGGCTGCCGCACGCAGTCAGCCGGATTCCCCATATAGCTGTACAGGAGAGACTGATGAACTTGAACCGCACATCGATTCGTAGAATGCTTGTGACTGCTGCTGCCGTCGCCGCCTTGGGCCTCGCCACCGGTTGCCACAAAAAACAGGGCCCCCCGCCCAATAGCATGGGCCCCGAGACCGCGCCGACGGTAGCCCCGCCGACCGCCTCGATCACTGCGGATCCGATCGCTATCGACCTCGGCCAGTCCGTGGTCCTCAACTGGCGCACCCAGAACGCGAACGTCGTCACCATTGACGGTATCGGTCAGGTGAACGCCAACGGCACCCAGACCGTCTCCCCGGCCACCTCGACCAACTTCCACCTGGTCGCCAAGGGTGATGGCGGCACGACGGACGCCAATGTGCGCGTCACGGTCAACGTTCCCGTTGCCCCCACGCCTCCGGCTGACGACATGGGCAGCGATGCCGCGTTCCACCAGAACGTCCCCGACATCTTCTTCGACTACGACAGCTACGAGCTCCGTCCCGACGGACAGACCGCTGCAACCCAGGCCGCTACCTACCTGAGTGCACATCCCACCATCCGTGTTGTCATCGGTGGCTACTGCGACGACCGTGGTTCGGCTGAGTACAACCTTGCCCTCGGCGAGAACCGCGCCAACTCTGCGAAGACCGCTCTGGTCAACGCCGGCGTTGCCGCCAGCCGCATCCGCGTCGTCAGCTACGGCAAGGAGAAGCAGTTCTGCTCCGAAGAGACCGAGAGCTGCTGGCAGCAGAACCGTCGCGCACAGTTCTCCATCGACCGCTAAGCCATCGGCTCACGGGATCACTTAACAGCACAGGGCGGGATCTCCAAGTGGGGTTCCGCCCTCAACTCCTCCAAGAACTTTTTTCAAACTGGCGTCCGCGCCGTTCGCGGCCTAAACTGATGGGCTGAAGCGCTGCATAGCTCACCCCGGAGATCCTGCTTCCGGGAGAAAACAGAGCGATCTCCCTATGAATAGTTCGACTAGCTTGACGACACCGTTGCCGACCGCCCCACCAAGAACGCCTACACTCATGACCCGATCCCTTCGTTTCGCAACCGTATTTCTTGGCGTCGCCCTGTGTGCGGCCCCTGCCTTAGCCGCCAACAAGGATATGGTCCAGCTGCAGACCCAGGTCCAGGAGCTGCAGGACGCCATCGCCCGCCTCCAGCAGTCCAACGACGAACGCATGGGCGTGATGAAGGATCTCGTCCAGCAGACCTCTGACTCGGTCAATAAGATGTCGGTCGTCATCCAGACCCTGCAGCGCCAGATGCAAACCCAGCAGGACGCGCAGAACGGGAAGATCGATCAGGTCTCCGGCCAAATTCAGTCGCTCAACGATTCAGTGGACGAGCTCAAAGCGCGCCTCACCCGCATGGAGAAGTCGCTGCAGGACATTCAGGGGCAGCAGCAGTCCATGAACGCCACGTTGCAAAACGGCGGCGCCGCGGCAGGCCAAACCACCGCCCCGGCAGCTGGAGGCGCGATTCCCGCTCCAACGACCGCGCCTCCGCCTCCCCAGTCGAACGACAATCCCGCTCCCATTCCGGAGTCGGCTCCGATCGTCCGGAAGCCGTCGGCCGATGTTCCCATGGCCGCCAACGGAGCTCCCACTTCCAGCGCCCCGCCCGCCGACGATCTCTACAAGACCGCGCTCGGCGACTACATGGGAGCTCGCTACGCCTTGGCCACGTCGGAGTTCAACGACGTGGTCAAGTTCTACCCGGACAACGCACTCTCTGGAAACGCGCTCTTCTACCTGGCTGAGATCGACTACCACGCAGGCCACTTCGGCCCGTCCCTCAAGAGCTATGATCGCGTGCTCACGGAGTATCCCGGCAGCAACAAGATTCCCGCCGCCCATCTTCACAAGGGCGAGGCGCTGATCGCCATCCACCAGAACGAGGCCGGCGTCCGCGAGCTCCGCACTCTCATCCAACGCTTCCCCAACTCCCCGGAAGCGATGCAGGCGCGTAGCCGCCTCAGCGGCATGGGCGTCCCCGTCACCGCCCGCCACTAAGCAAGAAGCCGGTCCCTGACAGACCGACCTCCCGTTTCACTTCTCCCATTCCAATCTAGTTTCGAATCCCCGCCATCAGGGCTTCGATCTCACTGCGCTCGGATCCGGTCAGCGGCAGCCCCGGCAGCCGCGGCCGTCCGCCAAAGTAACCAGTCAGATCGCAGCCATACTTGATGCCGGCTACTCCCATTTCCTCTTCCACGCGCTGCGCCAGCCGCTGGATGCGATGCTGCTTCTCGGCGGCCAGCGCCGGGTCGCCGTCCTTCCACGCCGCCAGCACCTCGTAGCAGGCCTGCGGAGCGCTCGCCGCAAACGCCGGCATGGCTCCCACCGCACCGACCTGCAGCGCGTCGAGCATCCCTGCCGTCCGGCCTGACAGCACCTGGAAACCGACCGTCTTGGTGCGCGTCTTCAGAACCTTCGCCGCGCCCTGCGCCGTTGATACGGCACCGCCCGAAAGACCTGCGGCAGAGACCAACTGCGAGCCCTCCGGCGCAGCTTTCGCCTGCATCCTTCCCGTCACCGCAGCAAAGACCATCGTGACTGTAACATCGCGCATGAAGCCCGCGGTGGCCTGCACCAGCCGTCCGATACGCGGAGCATCCAGTCCATCCTCAACGAGACCCGCAATGCCCGGATGCCCGGCAAGCTCGATCACCAGATCCTCCGCCAGCGCCTGCC
>FSYR01000128.1_pt1 | contig 19759 bp, 20 predicted proteins | sample 1638631 | NCBI WGS metagenome assembly FSYR01 (sample SAMEA3914788, study PRJEB12502) | metagenome | biome: forest; material: soil | place: Canada | collected 2011-07-03 | depth 0.1 m | reverse complement strand
GTATGGAACTGGTGGCGGGTCGGGTGTGGCGAATGCGCGGCCGTCGTTTTATCACGGCGGCGGGTATCGGCGGCGCGGGGATGCGGTGCCGTATGGGTATGGAGCTGGGGTGGGGTATGGGGGGTATGGATGGCTGGATGCGAATGATCCAGGCTACGACTCAGGGTATGACTCCGGATACGATTCGGGGTACGGCCCGGACTACGGAGACAACGGGTCGTACGATGCTGGGCCTTATCAGGATGGGTTGGGCGTAGCGGACGAGGGGTATGGAGCACAGGGGCCGGAGGGTCCGTATCCGGCGTCCGGTGAGGAGCAGCCGCCGGTGCCGTACACGGCGGTTGCGGAGACGGGTCGTGGAGATGTGCCGAGGGTTGCGCAGCCGTCGTCTGCTCCGAAGACTTCAGCGGATGCGGAGCTTTCGTCGTATGACAACGAGGCGGTGACGCTCGTGTTCAAGGATGGTCGTCCAGTGGAGAAGATTCACAACTACGCGCTAACGCGGACGACGTTGTACGTTACCGACGGGCGGCGGCAGGAGATTCCTGTGGCGGCGCTGGATGTGGCGGCTACCGAGAAGGTGAATCGCGCGGCGGGCGTGCGGTTTCAGCTGCCGGTCACGCAGTAAGGGCGCTGGTTCTTCAAGACAATTTGTGTTTGCCGGCTACTTCGTGTTGGCCGTTGCGGGTACGGTTTTCAGGTGCCCGGCGGAGGCTGGAGTGCAGTCGGTCTCGCTGGATGGGTGGGGGTGGGCCGCCTTGAGGTCCTTGGGCGTGAAGTTGTAGGAGCGCAGCTTGGCGCAGGGTTGAGTGGTTTGCGCGAGCAGGGTTGCGTCCGGCTTGAGAAGCGCCAGTTCCTGGGGTTGAGGCTGTAGGCCTAGCGGCTGCGTGCTGGGGTGCAGTACCAGCACATTGATGTCATTTTGCCAAGCCTTGAGTTGAAGCGAGCCGAGCCTGGGGTTGGTGAGCTTGAGGGTCGAGGGCGTGGACGGTGCGAGCGACGGCGATTGCGAGGTTACAAGGGGACTCGCCGGGGTAGCCGTGTCTGGAGCCAGCAGCGGGCTGGGCGATTGAGCGGCGACGGGAAGGATGCAGGCTGAGGCGAGGAGGCTGGCGGCGAGAAGACAATGTGGCAGCATGGGCGGTTCCTCTGAGTGAGAGTTTAACGCCGGAGAGGGTCGGTTGGTGAGCGGGTGTGGGGGATTTTTTGGGACTAATCGGTGGGAGGGTCGTAGCCGAGGGTGGCCAGATACTCGCGGTCGTCGTCTGTGAGGTCGGCTGTGAGGAGGAGGTCGGGGCGGTTGGCGAGGGTTTTGGCTAGGGCAGCGTGGCGACGCCAGTGGCGGATGGCTAGGTGGTCGCCGTTGCCGAGGACGCCGGGGATGGGGAGGCCGAGGAAGTCGGCGGGACGGGTGTAGTGGGGGTAGTCGAGGATGCCGTTGGAGGAGTTGGTGGAGCGGGGCGGGGATTGGGGAGAGAGCTCGTCGCCGGTACCAGAAGCAGGTCCTTCGTCGCTGCGCTCCTCAGGATGACAATTCTTATCTTGCTCGGTAATGGGAAGGTCGGCTTCGCCGAAGCTTTCGTAGCGGCTGGAGTCGGCGTGGCCGAGGACGCCGGGGAGAAGGCGAACGGTGGCGTCGAGTAGGATGGCGGCGGCGAGTTCGCCTCCGGACAGGACGTAGTCGCCGATGGAGAGCTCTTCGTCGCAGAAGAGCTGCGAGACGCGCTCGTCGACGCCCTCGTAGCGGCCGCAGAGGAGGACGACGCGGTTGAGCGTGGCGAGGCGGCGGGCGGTGGACTGAGTGAAGCGCTTGCCCTGGGCGGAGAGCAGGATCACGGTCTCGCGTTGCGGCTGGGTCGCTGTGCGGGTGGGTTTGGGCGTGAGGGCCAGGGACTCGAGGGCTTCGTAGATGGGTTGGGGCTTGAGGACCATGCCTTCGCCGCCGCCGAAGGGACGGTCGTCTACGGTGCGGTGACGGTCGTGGGTAAAGGCACGGAGGTCGTGGATGTGGGCGCTGGCGAGGCCGGTGCGGAGAGCGCGGGAGACGACGCCGTGGCCGAGGATGCCCTGGGCGTCGATGCCCGGACTGGGGAGGGCGCCGAAGAACTCCGGAAAGATGGTGAGGATGTCGAAGCGCATAAGGGCAGGGGATAGGACCCAGGGGCCCAGGGTTCAGGGGGTTGAGGTGCGGCTACTCGTTGAGTGTACGACTTTGATTAGCGTTCGGCGCCGGGGGCGGAATCTTCAGAGGAGGCGGGTTCTTTGGGAGGGGTGAGGAGGCCGTTGGGGAGGCGCATGGTTATGCGGCGGGCGGCGATGTCGATGGTGTCGATCCAGGCAAGGACGAGGGGGACGAGGATGGGTTCGGTGTCGGGGGGCTGGTTGGCTAGCTCAACAGAGAGCAGCGGGGCGGCGTCTTCGAGGCGCGTGCGGCCGTCGGGGCCGGTGGCGAATTCTACGTCGACTACGGTGCCGGTGGGGGTGTTGGGAGAGGCAGCGTCGTAGAGGGTGCAGCCGAGCAGGTCGCCGACGAAGAAGGTGCCGGGCTCGAGGGGAGGGAGTTCGCGGGTGGGGATGAAGATTTGCTGGCCGGCGAGGGCTTCGGCGGCGGAGATGCTGTCGCAGCCGGAGAGCTTGAGGACGACACGGCCGGCGTTCTTGCCGGTGGGGAAGAAATGCTCTTCGATGTGCAGAGGGAGGGTGCCGGGTGCAGGCGCAGAGGCGTTTGCGGGAGCGAGGAGGACTTCGCGGTTGGGGGCGAAGAGACCGGGAAGATCGCTGAGGGGGTCGGCGAGTAGTTCGCCGCGACGCCCTTGCGGGCGCAGCAGGCGAGCGATGGGAAACCAACCTGAGGTGGAGATGCCGTTCAACGCTGTGGGCCTCTTCGCGAGACGCGAGATTCGAGAGACGCAAGATGCGAGATTCTAGACGCAAGATGCGAGGTATGCGTGAGGTCGGCCCTGCGGGACGGGCTCTCGGTTAGTCTCTGTCGGAGTTGTCGTTGTGGTGGTCGTGCGGGGCTCGACCGGCCTCGACGATATCGAGCGAGAAGCGGCGCTGCAGTTTCATGCTGGCCGCACCAAGGATGGTACGCAGGGAGCGCGCGGTGCGACCCTGCTTTCCGATGACCTTACCGATGTCGCTGGGGGCGACGTGGAGGCGAAGTACGGTCGCCTCGTGATCAGTAAGGGCTTCCACACGAACCGCATCGGCATCATCGACGAGGGCCCGGGTAATCTCCGTCATTAGGCTTTGCATTTCCGAGACAGCGAGATTGCTGTCGGGGACTGCGATGGGATCAGACACACATACACCTCAAGAGAGTAGTTACGCCTGCACTACAGTTGGGAGCCGCTTCTCTTCGATGGAAGGGGTCTCGCCAGTTACCGCTCTGAGGTGTTGCGCGCCCGGGCAGGAAATCTGATCCATTCAGATTCAAAGGTCTACGGCTAACGTCAAAAACGGCAGTGATTTGGCTGGTGTGAGTTTACTGCAACGCGGCGTCTGGCGGTGCTACTCTTTAGATTCTTATAAAAACCACGGAAGTTACTGCAAAATGGTTACTTATGCCGCGGTAGTAGCTTCGGGTTCAGAGGCGGGGGCGGAGGCGGGCTGGTGCTTGGCAAGGAGCTTGCCAACGGTCTCGGAGAGCTGGGCGCCTTTGCCGGTCCAGTAGTCGATGCGGTCGCGCTTGAAGTCCACGGTGGCGGGCTCGGTGCGGGGGTTGTAGGTGCCGACCACCTCGACCGAGCGGCCATTCCGGGCACGATCCTTTTCGATGACAACGACGCGATAGTGGGGCTGCTTACGGGCGCCAACGCGCGCCAAACGAATCATCAACACAGGGTAGATCCTCTCAAAAACTCGAATGTATTCAGGGGTAGCCGTCAACAGAGCTGGACGTATCCAGAGGTCATGATCGGCACGACCGACGGACGCGAAAGTCCGAACACCTAAGTATCGCGGATTTGAGGAGGTTTAGCAATGGCTGAAATCGGATTTTCGGCACCATTTCGGTGCAAAAGCCAGGGAGGGTCGCGCGAGGGCGGATGCGTGGGCGGGGCTATACAGGAAGATTCCGGGGGGATTCCCGGAGGAATGCCTGCCCAAAGGTAGCTATCGTGCAGTAGAATTCTTTGGTAACACTACCATTGAACGATTTTGTCGTGACACGCGATTTGTAGTAACTCCGGAAGGAGGGTCGGTGGCGACCCTGTACCGATCCTTCGAAGCCCTTCCAGTACGTGCCGCGGTGCGCTTTCCGCTGCGTCTGGAGGTTGTGCTTCGCACAGCGGATAGAGAGTACCCGGGTATTACAGAAGATGTATCGGCAAACGGGCTGCTATTTGCCGCAAACGAGCTGCCGCCGGTGGGGACCGAAGTCCGGTTCGAACTGACGATGCCGGCAGCGGTCATGGGCGGAGTGAACGACGTTCTGCTGCACTGCTTGGGACGGATCGTTCGACATCAACGGATTGCTGACAAAGAAATGGCAGCCGCGGTCATCGATGAATATTCTTTTAGGGGCTAAGTTGTTATGAGTGATGAGTTGGCGGATACCGAGGCAATGGATCACCAGGACGGACTGTCGGGCTCGGGCGATGTAGACGAGCTCGAATCGGGCGATCACGATTCTGCTGGTGGAATACGAGTCATTCTTGCGGACTCACAGGCGATCTATCGCGTGGGTATGCGGAAGGTGTTCGCGCTCGAAGACGATATCCGCGTAGTGGCGCAGGCAGAGACGCTGGAGAATCTTTACGCGGCACTGCAGCACTTTCCCACCGATGTAGTTTTGCTGGAAGGCCACCTGATCGCAGGTACGGTGGATGCGATTCCGGAGTTCATGCGGCGGGCGCCTCATGCGAAGCTGATTGTGCAGATTTCGTCGACTGACGAGGGCAACACGGTTGAGCTGTTTCGACGCGGAGTGCGGGGCGTTGTGCCGCGGTCGATCTCTCCGGAGTTGCTGGTGAGGTGCGTGCGCAAGATTGCGGCGGGCGAGACGTGGATCGATAACCAGTCGATCAGCTGGGTCATTGACGCGTATCGCGAGCAGGCGTCGATGCTGACTAATCCCAGGTCGCAGCCGCGGCTGTCGGATAAAGAGCTGGCGATCATTGCGTGTATCACGCGGGGCATGCGGAATAAAGAGATTGCGTATCAGATTGGAACGACGGAGCAGGTGGTGAAGAACTATCTGCGCAAGATCTACGACAAGCTGGGCGTGGCGGATCGGCTGGAGCTGGCGCTGTACTGCCTGCATCATAAGATTCTGCAGACGCATCCGAGCACGGCGGAGACGCCGTTTGTGGATCCGGGAATTCCGCTGCGGGCAAAACTGTAACTCACTGAACAAGGCTGCGATGTCGATGAGGGCTGCTGAAGGATGACAGTGCTGCAGCCGTTTCGTTCGTTGAACTCAGTGCAACGGCGTGCGTATACGGCGTGTTTCCTGGGGTGGACGCTGGATGCGTTCGACTTTTTTCTTCTGACATTTTGTTTGGACGCGATTGCCGCGACCTTTCATGTGAGCCTAGCGACGGCGGCGAAGAGCATCTTCTGGACGCTGTTGATGCGACCGGTGGGGGCGCTGGTGTTTGGCGCGCTGGCGGAAAAGTTTGGGCGCCGGCCAACGCTGATGATCAACGTAGTGAGCTATTCGGTGTTCGTGATGGCGTCTGCGTTGGCGCCGACGTTTGGCTGGTTCCTGGCGATGCGGGCGCTGTTTGGCGTTGCGATGGGAGGGGAGTGGGGCGTGGGCGCGGCACTCGCGCTCGAGAGTTTGCCGGCGGAGGGGCGCGGATTTTTTTCGGGATTGTTGCAGGAGGGATATGTAGTGGGCAGTATGCTGGCGGCGCTGGTGTACCTGCTGTTTCCAACTCTGCATGGGACGGGAATGTTCACTGCGTGGCGAGTGCTGTTCGTGATTGGGGCGGTGCCGTCGCTGTCGTTGCTGCTGCTGTTGCGGAAGGTGGAGGAGTCGCCGGCGTGGCTGGCGCAGCGGCGGGCGGCGAAGTTGAAGACGGTGGTGGCGAAGCGGTCGAGGGTGGTGGAGGTGTTGAAGTATCTGCCGAGCCTGCTGGCGCTCACGGTGTTGATGACGGCGTTTATGGCGTTCAGCCATGGCACGCAGGATTTGTACCCGACGTTTCTGAAGCATGATCTCGGAATACGTGGTGTGACGCTGTCAACGATTGCGATTGTGGGGAATGTGGGGGCGGTGTTTGGGGGGATATGGTTTGGTAGCTACTCGGAGCGGGTGGGGAGACGGCGGGCGATTATTACGGCGGCGCTGCTGTCGATTCCGATGATTCCCTTGTGGGCGTGGAGTCATACGGCGGTGATGCTTGCGGCGGGCGGATTTGCGATGCAGTTCATGGTGCAGGGAGCGTGGGGCGTAATCCCGGTGCACTTGAACGAGATGTCGCCGCCGGCGGTGCGGGCGATCTTTCCGGGGCTGGCGTACCAGTTGGGGAACGTGCTCTCGTCGCGCAACAGCGTGTTGCAAGCAGCTGCGACGAAGTATTTTGGCGGGCGGTTTGCGCCGGTGCTGGCGATTACGGTGGTGGTCGTCGCCGTGATTGTGGTGGTGGTGACGGCGCTGGGGCGCGAGGCGAAGGGCGCGGATTTGTCCACACTGTGAGTGGAGGAGTAGCGTCTAACATTGTTGAGGGAGATTGCATGGATACGACGGTTGCGGATTCGCGGAAGCTGGTGGCGGCTGAGCCTTACTTGATTGAGCAGGACTGGGCCGCGTATACGCCGGAGCAGCATGCGATCTGGACGGAGCTGGTGACGCGTCGCATGCCGCAGCTGCGGGAGCATGCGTGCAGCGCGTATCTCGAGGGCTTCGAGCAGATTGGGTTGCAGGTGGACCAGCTGCCGCGGCTGAAGAAGGTGAGCGAACGGCTGCAGCCGCGCACGGGTTGGAACTCGACGGCGGTGAGCGGGTTTCTGCCGGCGGATGCCTTCTTCGAGATGCTGGCGGCGAGGAAGTTTCCGACGACGACGTGGATTCGCAGCAGAGATGCGATGGAGTACACGCCCGAGCCGGATATCTTCCATGATGTGTTCGGGCATGTGCCGATGCATGCGCATCCGGTGTTTGCGGATTTCCTGGAGCAGTATGGGAAGGTGTGCGCGGGACTGAAGAGCGCCGAGGCGCTGGAGCGGATGGGAAGGCTGTTCTGGTTCACGGTGGAGTTTGGGGTGATCCACGAAGCAGGGAAGATCAAGGTGTATGGGAGCGGGTTGATCTCGTCGCATGGCGAGTGCACGCACGTGGTGGAGCGCGGTGCGGGGCTGGAGATTCGGGAGTTTGATTTGGAGCAGGTGCTCGAGACGGCGGTGGACGTGAGCAAGATGCAGCCGGTGCTGTATGCGATTGAGAGCTTCGATCAGATTTATGAGGCGGCGAAAGAGGCGGAGTCGCGGGTGGGTTAGTTGGGCGCTGGGGTGAGACCGTGGCGGCGCTGGATATTTCCGATCGCGGCGAGATCGGGTGGGCCGCCGGCGGAGGCGCGAAGAGCGGCGGCTATCTCGCGGAAGAAGTCTGGGCTGAGGAGGCCTGGGGTGATGACGGCGAGGGTTCTGGTCCTGGTGGCGCCGAGGTTATCGAAGCGATGCACGGCTCCGCGCGGGATGACGGCGCTCTGGCCGGGGCCGAGTTCGACCTTGTTGCCGGCGACGGTGAAGGTGAGGGTGCCTTCGAGGCCATAGGCGGTCTCTTCGTATCCGTCGTGGCTGTGTGCGCCGGGAACCTTGCCGCCGGGCTCTACGTCGAACTCGAACATGGCGAGGGTGCCGTTGGATTCGTGGCCTTCGACCAGATAACGGACGGCGATACCACCTAATCGAATTTCATCCTTGGAATTCATGGCGAAGCCCTTCCTCCTGGTTTCGGGCAATTATAAACATCGCATTGGGCGGGACGGCGACGATGGATGGGCGGAAGAGGCGGCTCAGTTGTGTGCGGGGAACGTTCCCGGTAGACTGGGCTGGATGAAGTTTGCGTCCATCGCGGGGTGCTGTCCAAGCCGTGGCGCACTTGCGTCGGTTGCGGCTGCCTACTGAGCAAACGCGGACGAACGAGCTAAGCGCCCACGAGACCATCGTGGGCTTTTGTGTTTGGACTGGAGAAGACCTTGAGTGACGTGGTGAAAGCTGGTGCAGGTGTGGCGGCGAAGGAGACGAAGGCGCAGCGGTCGGAGCGGCTGAAGGTCGAGAAGAATCCGTGGGCCGCGTGGGACGAGGTGCGGACGTTTGCGCGTGAGGGTCGCGGCAGCGTGTTGCCGGAGTGGGCTGAGTTCTACTTCAAGTGGTGGGGCGTGTATACGCAGGGCGATGGCGCGGGCGTGACCGGCGGCACGGGCGGTGTGGGCAAGGCGACAGAGTACTTCATGATGCGCATTGGACTGCCGAATGGGCTGCTGTCGGCGAAACAGCTGCACACGATCGCGGACATTACGGAGAAGTATGCGCGCGGGGTTGCGGACATTACGACGCGGCAGAATATTCAGCTGCATTGGCTTACGATCGAGGCGTTACCGGAGATTGTGGATTCGCTGACGGCGATTGGGCTGAGTCCAAAGGGGGCTTGCGGCGATGTGGTGCGGAATGTCACTGGGTGTCCTCTCGCGGGGTTAGACGGGCATGAACTGCTCGATGCGTCGCCCCTGACGGTGGAGGTGGCGGAGCTGCTGACGGCGAATCCTGAGTTTTATAACCTGCCGCGGAAGTTCAAGATCAGCGTGACGGGATGCCCGATCTGGTGCAGCTATCCAGAGATTAATGATGTGGGGTTGACCGGCCTGAAGCGTGTGAAGAATGGCAGGGAAGAGGTTGGATACAGTTTGCGCGTGGGTGGTGGGCTGTCGGCGGAGCCGCACCTGGCAGTGCGGTTGAATGCGTTTGTGCCGCAGGAGAAGGCGCTGGCCGCGGTGAAGGCAGTCTGCGAGATCTTCCGCGAGCAGGATGTGTTGCGCGAGAGCCGAACGCATGCGCGGCTGAAGTATCTGTTCATGAGGCATGGATGGACGGCGGAAAAAATGCTCGCCGCGATTGAGGAGAAGATTGGGTTCAGGTTCGATCCCTGCGAAGAGGGACCGATTGCCGAGGATGTGTATCGCGATCATGTGGGCGTGCATGCGCAGCGGCAGGATGGGCTAAGTTATGTTGGCGTGACGGTGCTGAATGGTCGATTGGATCCTGCGCAGCTGCATGCGTTGGCGACGCTGAGTGAAGAGTATGGCGACGGGCATCTGAGAGCGACGATTGGGCAGAATATGGTGCTGGTGAATATTCCGAATACGAAGACGCAGGAAGTTGTGGAGAAGATTGCTGCACTGGGGTTGGAGGTGCGGCCGAATGTGTTTTATCGCGGCGCGGTGGCTTGCACGGGGACTGAGTTCTGCAAGCTCGCGATTGCGGAGACCAAGGGCTTTGCGAAGTGGCTGGTGGGGGAGATGGAAGAGCGTTTGCCTGAGTTCGATGAGCAGCTGCGGCTGCATGTGACGGGCTGTACGAACAGCTGCGGACAGAGCTGGATCGCGGACATTGGGCTCGAGGGGAAGAAGCTGAAGAAGGATGGGAAGATGGTCGATGCGTTCTATTTTTGCGTCGGCGGAGCGGTGGGAGAGTATGCGGGAATTGCGCGGCAGATTGGCTATCGCGCGGCCGCGGAGGATTGTCCGGAGGCAATTGAGCGGCTGCTGCGCGGGTATTTGAAGGGGCGCGGCGAGGATGAGAATCTGCGCGCGTATTTCCGGCGGACCAGTGATGAGGATCTGCGCACGCTGTTGGCGGGCGGCGTTGTTGAGGCGGTGGAGAGGGATCCTTCGCCGGGGCGGGTGCCGACTAATGTTGGTTAACGCCAGTTCTCAGTTGTCTGTTCTCAGTTCTCAGTTGTTGTAGAGGTGATGGGTGAGTTTGTTTCCGATCTTTCTGAAGCTGGCGGCTCGGCCCTGCGTGGTGGTGGGGGCGGGGACGATTGCTGAGTCGAAGATTGAAAGTCTGTTGGTAGCGGAGGCTAGTGTCACCGTCATTGCTCCCGATGCTTTGCCGCGCGTGCGGGAGTGGGCGGCTGGCGGAGAGATTGTGTGGGAGCAGAGGGAGTACCGCGAAGGAGATTTGGCTGGGGCGTTTCTGGTGGTGGCGGGAACGGCTACGGCGGAGGTGAATCGCGCGGTGTTTGCGGAGGCGAGTGCGGCGGGGATTCTTTGCAATGCGGTGGATGATCCTCCGTTCTGCGACTTCTACTTTCCGAGCGTGGTGCGGCGCGGGGAGTTGCAGATTGCGATCTCGACCGCGGGCGAGAGTCCGGCGCTGGCGCAGCGGCTGCGTAAGGAGATCAATGCGGCGCTGCCGCTGGATACGGGCGAGTGGTTGATGGAGCTGGGGCGGCTGCGGCGCGAGGTGACAGCCGTCGAGCCGGTGGGCGAGGAGCGGAAGTTGCTGCTGCATGAGTTGGCATCGAGAGAGGTGTGTGGGTATGCGGAGTGTCCGTCGCGGATGAGAGCGCGGCAGCATGCGCGGGAGCATGGATTCGTGAGCGACGAGGTGAAAGCATGACCGTTGCGGAAAAAGGTGTGGTGTATTTGGTGGGCGCGGGGCCGGGGGATCCGGAGCTGCTGACTGTCCGGGCGCTGCGGCTGCTGGACTCGGCGGATGTGGTGTTGCACGATGATTTGGTGCCGGCGGAGGTGTTGGCGCTGGTGCATCGGCATGCGCTGGTGACGAGCGTGGGAAAGCGGTGCGGCCGGCCGCGGATTACGCAGGCGGGGATTCATGCGCTGATGATCGAGTCGGCGCGGGCCGGGCAGTCGGTCGTGCGACTGAAGAGTGGAGACCCGCTGGTTTTTGGGCGTGCGGGTGAGGAGATTGCGGCACTGCGTGGGGCGGGCGTGCGGTTCGAGGTGGTGCCGGGCGTGACGGCGGCGTTTGCTGCGGGAGCGGCGCTGCAGTTGCCGCTGACGGATCGAAAGAGCGCGAGCAAGTTGATCTTCTGCACGGGGCATCACGCGGATGGGAAGGACTCGGCGCCAATGTGGACTGGATCGCTGCCGGAGGATGCGACGCTGGTGGTGTACATGCCGGGGCGGGATCTGGGAAGGATTGCGCGGGAGCTGCGCGAGGCGGGGGTTGCGGAGGATGTGGCTTGCTGTGCGATCTCGCATGCGGCGACCGTGCGGCAGAGTTGGGTGGCGGCGCGGCTGGATGGATTGGATGAGATGGAGTGTGGACCGGCGCCGGTGCTGTTGCTGGTGGGTCGGGCGATGGCATCATTGTTGGTGGGTGATGGGGATGCGGAGTTGCGTGAGATGGTGGCTGAGGCCGTAGCGGAGCTGGGCTTGCAGGAGTAGTACAGGGTTGAGATGGGCAGGGGCGGTCGCGCTGCACGCGCGATGCCCACCTTAGCGACGATAGTGCTGTCGCGAAGATGGGGCACCCAGGTGCAATGGATGCGTGCCGGTGGGGCGGAACTAGTTGGGGGAGGGCTGCTCAGCGTGGTCGACGACGAGCGTTTCGACGGGGCCCTTGGCGGCGTCGAGTTTTAGGCCGAGCTGTTCCTGCAGGGCAGTGAAGAGGTCGGGTGGGTGATCTGCGGCGCCGTTATCGGTGGCGTTGTTTGCATCTTCGTCGCGTGTCCATTTGAGCTTGAAGTCGTAGACGCCGGTGAGGCCGGTCTTGTCGATGACGGTGTGGTTGAGTTGATCTGCAAGGACTTCGACGAGCATTGACAGCGGAACGGCGGTCGCGGTGAGGTCGTTGTTGTTGATGGATATGCCGCCCCGACCTGGTTGCCCAGGGGGAGTTGGGTGATCGGGGTCATTGGTTGGTGGCGGACTCTTCTGAAATTTAGGGCCGTCCCTGGTCAAGACGAGATTGAAGACGCCGAGAGTTTTGATTTCGGTGTGGACCGCTACGTGGAAACGATCGGTGAGCAGGGGCCGTAACATGGCCTCGCGCTGCTCTCTGGTGAGTTTCTTGAAGGCCGTTGGATCGAAGTCGGAGACCTTGGCGGTTACATCGAAGTGCGCAGAGTCCGCCCAGCCGGGAATGCCGGAGATGAGGTCTTGCCGAATTCCGTAGGCGAAGGAGATGAGTTGTTTCAGGGTGGCGTTGGTTGCGGCGAAGTTTCTGGGACGGGTATTGAAGCTAATGTTGTTGTCCAGCACGCTGTGGGGGTGAATGGAGACGACGTCATAGACAGGGAGGGCTGACTGCGGGGTGGTAGCTGCGGGCTGCTGAGCGATGATGGGGGCGGCGAACAATGCGATGACGAGCAGGGAAACGACGTTTGCGCGATTAGCTCTGCTTGCAACGACTTTGCCCATTGGTGCAGGCTCCTGTTTCGGTTTCAACTCGGCGCGGTGGTTGGGAACGAGTGTTGGACGGTAGGAAGTGCGGCTCTGTGAGCGAATTCGCAAAGTTTAATGTTTCGGTTCGGACTCTTTGAGCAGATCGACCAGGTAGTTTTGCCAGATAGCGGCCATGGTGTGGGTGCCGTGGCCGCGGGTCTTGTCGGAGATGGGGATGAGGACGAACTTTGCGTTCGGCATGTTGTGGACCATCTTTTCGGCGATGCCTAGCTCTGGCGGGTTGATGAAGTCGTCGGCGGAGTTGATCCACATGACGGGAATTTTGATGCGGTCGAGGTGTGGGCTGGGATCGTAGTTGCGGCTGGCGTTGACATAGTAGATGAGGTTGTTGGCGTCGGTGGCGGCGACGGTGCGGGAGAGGTAGTTGTCGACGTAGGCTTCGGCCTGCTTGCGGGTGGGGAAGTTGGTCTGCATGACGAGCGGCGCGGAGCCCATGATGAGCAGCATCTCGTTAGCAGTGCGGAGGCCTTCGATGGGCTCGGCGGCGTAGTCGCCTTCTTTCCAGGCGGGATCGCGCTCGATGTTCTCGATGGCCATGAAACGCATCATGCGATTGCGGCCGGCGAGCTGGACGGGGAGGCAGGCGAGAGGCATGAGGGCGTCGGCGAACTCGGGATAGGTTTCGCCCCAGACGAAGCTCTGCATGCAGCCCATGGAGGTGCCGAGGATGAGGCGGAGGTGGTCGATGTGGAGGCCGTCGAGCAGCATCTGGTGCTGCGAGCGGACCATGTCGTCGTAGTCGTACTGCGGGAACTTCATGCGCAGGCCGTCGGAGGGTTTGGAGGATTCGCCGTGGCCGATGTCGTCGGGGAAGATGAGGAAATATTTCTGGATGTCGAGAGGCTGGCCGGGACCGAAGAGGGCCTTGGAGAAGTTGGGATTGAAAAGCGAGTGGGCGTCGCCACCGGTGCCGTGGAGGAGAAGGACGGCGTTATCGACGTGGCCGCTGGCGTCGCGGTGGGGCGTGCCGAGGGTGAGGTAGTGGAGCTTGAGCTGGGGGAGGGTTTCGCCGCTGCCGAAGTGGAAGTCGTGGGCGATGTAGTCGCCGGGCGTGCCGGTGTAGGTGGGCGCGGGTGAGGTTGCGGGCGCCGACATGGTCTGGGCGGTCGCGACGGTGGCGGTGAGGAGAGCGGCGGTGAGAAGCGGCTTGAACATGGGGGGCTCCAGATGACGATGCGGATGATTTTAGCTGACGGGGATTTGAGCGGGCGGTTGGGGTTCGGGGATCTGGGGCTCGGGGGTGCGCGAAGGAACGAGGCGCTGGCGCAGGCGGAGGAAGGGGAACTCGATGAGCTTGGTCGCAATGATGCCGAGGGGGATGGCGAGGATGTAGGGAAGAAACGTTGAAGTGGCTGCAGCGAGCGAGTGGGGAACGTGGTCGACAGCCCAGTTGACGGGGCGTTCGACGCTGACGTGCCAGAGGTAGATGCCGTAGGAGTAGATGCCGATGCGGGCGATGAGACGGTAGAGGCTGCTGTGCGTGGGCTTGCGTCGGTAGAGAAGGAGGAGGAGCGCCGCGGCGGCGTAGTCGACGAAGGTGATGAGGAACGGTGAGGTGAGGGCGTCGGGTTCGGGGTAGGCGTCGCTGTCGACGTACAGACGCCAGAGGCCTATGGCGACGATGGCTAGAAGCAGGAGGCGCTGCTGCTGAAGCTTCTGAAACCACGCGGGCCAGAAGGTGTGGACGGCGGCGAGGGCGACGCCGAGGAGAAGGCCGTCTAGGCGGGTGTGGGTGTAGAAGTAGACTGGCTGGTGGTGGAAGCAGAGGACGGCGCGCAGGGCTTCGATGGAGAGCGCGAGCGCGATGCAGGTGGTGAACAGCGTGACGGGGCGCCAATGGCGAGCGGTCCAGAGAGCTAATAGAGCAGCGAGAGAGAGGTAGAACTGCTCTTCGACGGCGAGGCTCCAGGTGTGCGCGAGACTGGAGGGAATGTAGTTCTGAATGTTGAGCAGGTTCTGCCAGAAAAAGCTGCTGAGCGGACGAACATGAAACAGAGTGGCGACGAGGAGAAAGGCGTAGTAGCCGGGCCAGATTTTGAACGCGCGGCGCTTGAGGAAGCGTGGCGAATCGACGCTGCCGGTGCGCTGCCATTCCTTCATGAGCAGGCCGCCGACGAGGAAGCCGCTGAGTACGAAGAAGACGTCGACGCCGGTCCAGCCGAAGCCTTCTATGCGGTTGAGGACAGTCGAGGTGATGAGGAGATTGTGGGTGCGGTAGTGAAAGATGAGCACCATCAGGATGGCGATCCCACGGATGAAATCAAGTTCGATTTCACGGCGGGTGGTTCCTGGTGGTGGGGCCATAGCGAGAGGATAGCATCCGTGCTGGAGCGAGAGGCGAGAGATGAGATTCGAGATCCGAGCCTAAGAAAGGGCGCGAAGGGAATGTCCTTCGCGCCCGTTGATTCGTGTTGACGGGTTAGTTGGTTTTGTCTTCCTTGCTGTCGGTTGCGGGCGGCGTCGGATGCTTGGCCAGCGGGTTGGTGATCTCGTCGAGATAATCCTTGGTGCCATCGACGCGGACCATGGCGGGATAGCGCTCGCCGTCGTGGTAGTCGATGTTGACGGGAGTGATGTATTGCTCCGACTGCATGAGGAAGTGGATGGGCTCCTTGCTGGTTTGGGCAGCTACCAGGGTCTGGTGCAGCGCGTCGGATGAGAAGACGAGGCCGTTGACAGCGATCAGCTTTTGACCGGGAGCGAGCTTGGCCTTGTCGGCGGGGCTGCCCCAGCGGACGTCGTAGATGGTGCCGTCGGCGCTGACTTGGAGGCCAAGTGAGTACCAGACATAGGGCCCGCCGCCGCCGCCGCGACGACCGCCGCTGTGCATGAGAGCGGAGAGGCTGTCGGACGGATGATCCTGGTAAACGATCTTGTAGCCGCCGCGGGTGATGCCGTCGAAGTCAGCATGGGGATTCACGACGTCGATGTGGTCATGGATGAAGCTGGCCCAGTCATATTTGACGACGGCGTTGAGGTCGCTGACGAGCTCATCGCGGTTGTAGGTGACGATGAGCGGACCGGTGTTGCCGCCCTTGCCGAGGAAGATGTGGAGGAAGTCGGTGAGGGATTTCTGGTCGTTGGTGAGCTCGCGGATCTTGGTGTCGGCGTCGAGCCAGAAGAGCTCGCCTTCCTGGTAGTAATCCTGACCGCGGCGCCAGTTGCCCCAGGCGGGACCTTCGGAGCGGAGGATACTGGCGGCGATGGCGGTGTCTTCGGTTGGGCGCCACTCGCGACCGGACTTGTAGTCAAGCTGCGCGGCGGAGAGGGCGAGCATCTCGCGGTAGGCGGCCTGGGACTTGAGACCGGAGCGCGCGGCGAGCACGTTGCCGAGGTACTGCGTCATGCCTTCGTAAACCCAGAGAAGCGAGCCCTGCTGCATCTTGGAGAAGTCGTCCTGATAGAGGTTGTAGGGGCGGCGATACTTGCCATTCCATGAGTGGGTGAATTCGTGGGAGAGGAGGTCGGCGTCGCCAAGCTGACCCTTCTGGGACTCGAACCCTTTCTCTCCTACACCGTTGTCAGAGGACTGGCCGTGCTCGAGGCCTTCGCCACCGGCGATGTCGGACTGGGTGAGGAGGAAGTGGTAGACGTGGTAATGACGCGAGTCGTAGGCGGCGCCGGTCTCGCGGACGAGGTTGGAGATCTCGTCTAGAAGCTGGGGACGGAGATTGGAGTCGCCGGGCTCATCGGAGGCTACGTCGATGTAATGTTTCGGCGAGATTTCGGGAGCGAGGGCGAACTCGTGGAAGTACTCGCCGGAGATCACGGGGGAATCTTCGAGCTGCTCGACGGTGGTCGGCTGGAATTGGGTGGTGCCGCCTACCTTTGCGTTGGGGTCGTATGCGCCGGTTGGAGTAAGCGCGGTGCCGATGCCCCAGCCGGCGGGAACGGTTACGCTGGGCTGGATCGCGATGTCGCGGACGGGGATGTTGGCGGGATAGAGCATGAGCTTTTCCCACTCGAGGACGGCCATTTTGTCCGAAGCACGAGCGGTGACGATGCAATCGAGATGCGCGTGGAGGGTGGTGACGCCCTTGGGGATCTCGACGTGGTACTCGTAGAGATTTTGATCATCGCGACGCCAGTAGACGGGCTTGCCGTCAATGCTGAAGGCGACGCCAGTGATGTCGGATACGGGGCCCGTGGGGCGGTGGTTGCCAGGAATCCACTCCGGGGTAATGAAGGTGGCAGGGCCAGGTTTGACGGGGAGATCGATCTCCGCGTGGTAGAGCTTGCGAGGAGCCTCGGTGAGGTCGGCAGTGATGCGGATGGGGGTCTGGGCAAAGGCGGGGAGGGTGAGGACGGTGGCGGCGGCGAGGAGCAGCGGCGTACGAAGCATCGTGTGGAAAGCCTCTCTAATTCAGGTATAGAAAGGATACGCGATGAGGCCGCCAGAAGACGCGTGGCTTGCCCGGACGGCGAAAGTTAAAACTCGCGAGAGCGCGAACGGGCGTCTAACCATCCAGCCACTGTTTTCTGCGGTCCAGTCAATTGGGTGTTGGGTCAATCTGAAACGAACTTCGAGCCGAGTCCTGAGGAAATGAAGATGAAAGAGAATATTACAAACCGCCCTGATGCTGAAGAAGCTCTCGATGCTGAACTGATCGAGGAGCACGTTAACACTGCACCGCCTGACGAGGTGAAGGACGCAAAACTTGATACAAGCCCGTTGCCCAAAGGGATGCGGGAGAAAGTTGAGACAGTAGAAATTTCAACCCTCACCCCAAAAGGTTAGTGTCGCCGAATCGAATGACGCAGCCCTCCCGATTGTGGAGGGCTGTTTGCATGCACACGCCCGTGGAAGGTGAGTGCTAGGCGAGGGCTTGCTCGATGGCGGAGGTGATCTTGGGGTCATCGGGAGGCGTATCTGGGGCGAAGCGAGCGATCACGCTGCCGTCGCGGGAGATCAGGAATTTTTCGAAGTTCCAGAGCAGCTCGGGGAGCTCGTTGGGAGGGGGAAAGCCGTTCTTGGCGGCGTAGCCGGCGAGGTTTTCGCGCCAGGGGCCGTGGGGAATGTGAGTGGGCGCGGCGGTGATGAGCGCGGCGTAGAGCGCGTGCTTGTCCGGGCCGGTGACGGGGATCTTGGAGAAGAGCGGGAAGGTGACGGGGTAATCGATGGAGCAGAACTTGGCGATCTCCTGGTCGGTGCCGGGCTCCTGGCCGGCGAAGTCGTTGGCAGGAAAACCGAGCACGACTAGGCCGCGATCTTTGTATTTCTGATAGAGAGCCTCGAGGGCGGTGTACTGCGGTGTGAGGCCGCATTTGCTGGCAACGTTCACGATCAGCAGAACTTTGCCGGAGTAGTCGGCGAGCGAGGCGGGGGATCCGGCGATGGTGGTGACGGGGATGGTGGCGAGGGTCGACATGGAGATAGTTTAGCGCGATGCGATGTCGCGAATGTCTATAGTGTGTAGTGGATTTGCGGAGGGTGGGATGATGCGAGCGAAGAGTTGGAGTCGGCGAGAGGTGATGCGGGCGGGTGCGCGGGCTGGGATGGGCGCGGTGGCGGTCGGACTGGCGGGGAGGGTTGCGAGAGCGCAACAGTTGCCGGCTCTCCAACCGCTTGAGGATGCGGGTGTTCGGTTGGTGACGACGACGGTGGAGAATGCGTGGCAGAAGGGATTGCTGTACGAGCCGGCGTTTGGATGGGACCTGCTGAATCTGAACGTGGGCGAGGCGGTGGGACGGCCGATGGAGGGGTTTGGCGGCTGCTTCAATGAGCGGGGGTGGACGTCGCTGAGCGCATTGAGTGCGGAGGATCGGGACAGCGTGATGCATGAGTTGTTCGATCCGCAGGCAGGGGCGCGGTTCACGTATTGCCGCATGCCGATCGGGGCGAATGATTATGCGACGGAGGCATACTCGTATGACGAGACGCCGGGAGATTTTGAGCTGAAGCACTTCAGCATCGACCATGATCGCGCGACACTGGTGCCGTTTATCCAGGCGGCGCTGAAGTATCAACCGAAGCTGCGGCTATGGGCTTCGCCGTGGACGCCGCCGAGCTGGATGAAGCGTAACAACTTTTATGCCGAGGCCAAGGCACGGCCGGGATGGAAGGACAATGGAATTCGGCCAGACCAGGTGGGGCACGAGGGCGAGGACATGTTTCGGCTGGAGCCGCAATATCTCGACACCTATGCGCGCTACTTCGCGAAGTTCGTGAAGGCGTATGGGGCGGAGGGCATTCGCGTGGGGATGGTGATGCCGCAGAACGAGTTTAATTCTGCGCAGAATTTTCCTAGCTGCACGTGGACTCCGCAGGGGCTGGCTGCGTTTCTGCGGTATCTCGGGCCGGAGATGAAGAAGATCGACGTGGAGGTGTTCTTCGGGACGCTGGAGCGCGGCAATGCGAAGCTACTTGAGACCGTGATGAATGACAAGGACGCCGGGAAATGGGTTAAGGGCGTCGGCGTGCAGTGGGCGGGGAAGAATGCGCTGCCGGCGATCCATCGCGAGTATCCCGGCCTGCCGATCTTCCAGTCGGAGCAAGAGTGTGGCGATGGATCCAATAGCTGGAGCTATACGGGATACTGCTGGCAGCTGATGAAGGATTACTTTCGCAATGCAGCGTGCGGATATATGTACTGGAACATCTCGACGCCGGAGGGTGGAAAGAGTACGTGGGGATGGAATCAGAATTCGCTGGTGAGCGTCGACGCGGGCGCGAAGACGTTTCGCTATAACCACGACTTCTACCTGCTGAAGCACCTGACGCACTTTGTGGATGTGGGGGCTCGGTTGGTGGAGGTGTCGGGAACCTACGACGACGCGCTGGGGTTTGTGAATCCCGACGGGACGAGCGTGCTGCTGGTGCGCAACGACCTGCCGCATGCGCAACGTGTCCAGGTGCAGGTAAAGGAACGGGCGGTAATGATCGAGCTGCCTCCGGACTCGGTGGCAACGCTGACGATAAAGGATTGAGGCACGACCCGCTACTTCGGTCAGGTCTGGTGCCAACGGAGGGATTCGCCCGTCAAACCATGGAATGGGATAAAAACAAGTATTGTTGAGGCTGGATGTTTCGAGTTGGTGATCGTGTCGATGATGGAAAGAGGCCGCTGGGCCCGATGTAGGGATGTGGCGAGTAGCGCGGCGGTGGCGCTCGTGGCGACTGTGTTTGCAGGGAGCGCGACGGCGCAGGCGACGGCGTCGGTGTCGGTAAACCCGGTGGCGCTGGTGCGGCGCGCGGTGCAGTTGAGGCTGGAGGAAGAGAAGAGCCATCGACTTGTCCGGTACGTGCTGCGCAAGACGGACGGAAATCACGAGACGACCAAGGAGATCATCGAGACGAAAGATGGCGACGTGGCTCGGCTGATTGAGATCAACGGCAAGCCCTTGACCGCTGAGCAGGAGCAGACAGAGATGAACCG
>FSYR01000069.1_pt1 | contig 20753 bp, 20 predicted proteins | sample 1638631 | NCBI WGS metagenome assembly FSYR01 (sample SAMEA3914788, study PRJEB12502) | metagenome | biome: forest; material: soil | place: Canada | collected 2011-07-03 | depth 0.1 m | reverse complement strand
GACGAGACTGCGGAGCGTCTGATGTGGGAATGGCCTTCGATCCGTGAACAACTGCTGCAGGGGACGTACCGGCCACAGCCGGTACGACGGGTAACGATCTCGGCGACCGAGTGTGGGGAGGAAGGGTGGAGCGCAGCTGCGCGGCGCTGGAGGCAAGGCGTTGAACGAAGGGCTTGTTGTTTCTTTCGTCCAACGCCTCAATTGGGAGGGCTCCTGGCCAAGCCTGCCAAGCTGTCTGTGAAACTAGCAGGCGGTCTGAGGAGAAACAATTATGTATTGGTATAGGGCGCCTGCCGTGAAGCGCCAGCGGCTCGGAGAACATCCAAACCCAGAGCAAATGAACAATTCCATCTCTTCTCTTCAGATTCAGAACGCCGTGCTCCTCGATAACCCCATTTGGCATTCGCTTGCCGGCCATCATGCCCATCTCGCCATTGGCGCGGAGGTGGGGCGCGGGCTGGCGCGCCGCTATCCGGCGGAGATCGGGCCGCTTGCGGCCTTGCAGGATGCGACGCCGGAGGCCTATGCAGAGCTGGCCGCAGCGGGGCCGGAGGGCGATCTCGCGATCCTTTTTTTCGAGCACACGCCTGCGATTCCTGCGGGCTGGCAGCTACTGCGCGGTGGAACGCTGGTGCAGATGGTTTGTCCTGAGGCCCCGGAGAAGCCTGCGCTGGGGGGAGCGATTGTGCCGCTGGAGCCGGAGGATTATCCCGAAATGGTGGCTCTGACGGCGCTGACGGAGCCAGGTCCGTTCCGGGCGCAGACGGCGCAGCTGGGCGGTTTTGTGGGGATTCGCGTCGATGGCCGCCTGGCTGCAATGGCTGGACAACGGATGTCGCTGGAGGGCTTCGCGGAGGTGAGCGCGGTTTGTACGCATCCTGATTTTCGCGGCCGGGGATTTGCCCAGGCCCTTGTCGCCGCGGTGGCACGCGCGATTCATGCTGCGGGCCGGATCCCGTTTTTGACTGCGTTCGAGAGCAATACGGGAGCGATTCGGGTGTATGAACAGGTGGGCTTCATCGCGCGGCGGCGATTCGAGCTGGCCGTAGTGAAGCCGCCGTCCCTGGTTCGCTCGTGAGACGGAGCCGTGAGTGCAGGGTGACGGCGGCAAGACGGGCGGCAGGGGATAAGGTGAAGGACGGAAGTTGGTTGTTTTGTGGGGATTTCGGGTGAAGGCATGAATTCGGGAGCGCACTGATTTATACTTGCTGCTTGCCCTGCAACCGGCGGGATGCGCTCTTTTTGGGGCGCATTGCGACGCGCAAAATCCCGGGCACGCGCCAGTCGGAAGAGGCTGGGCCGCGCGAAGTGAAGGTCGTCAGTCAAGCATGATTCGCATTCTGCAGCAGGACAACAAAGCCACCAAGATCATCTTTGCCGTCATCATTGGAGCCGCCTGTCTTTCGATGGTGGCGTACCTGATTCCGGGAATCGGGGATAACGTAGGCGCCGGAAACGGTGTCGGGGTGTATGCGACGGTGCGGGATCCGGGAGTGTTGGGCCGGTTTACGGCGGAACCGACGTCGATCTCGACGCAGGACGTGACGCAGATGGCGCAGATGCAGCTGCAGCGCCAGAAACTGCCGGACTTCCTGATGCCGTACATGATGACGCGCGCGGGCCAGATCCTGGTCCAGCAGGCGATTTTGAAGCATGAGGCCGACCGCAACCACCTGCAGGTGAGCGACGAGGACCTGCGCCGCGAGCTGCGGACAGGCCAGTTCGGCGAGTACCTGTTTCCGAACGGGAAGTACATTGGCGATGACGCCTATATCAACTTTGTACAGACCTACTTCCAGTTGACCCGGGCGGAGTTCGAGTCGCGGGTGAAGCAGGATATGGAGCTGAACCGGCTACAGGCGCTGATTACGGGCGGCGTGACGGTTTCGGATGCAGCGGTGCGCGAGGCGTATCGGACGCAGGGCATGAAGGTGAAGTTTGATTACGCCGTTATCTCGGGCGAGGATCTGCGCAAGACGATCAACCCGACGGACGCGGAGCTGCAGGACTTCTTCAAGAAGAACGCCTCGCGGTATGCGACGGCGATTCCTGAGACGCGGAAGATCGAGTATGTGTCGTTCAACGCGTCGAGTCTGCCGGGCGGCAAGCCGACGGTGACCGATGCCGACGTCCAGGCGTACTACAACCAGCACCAGGATCAATACCAGGTGAAGGAGCAGGTGAAGACCCGGCACATCCTGATCGCGGTGCCGGCGGGCGCGGATGCGAAGACGGACGCGGCGGCCAAGGCCAAGGCGCAGGGATTGCTGAACCAGATCAAGGCTGGAGCGAATTTTGCAGATCTGGCGAAGGCGAACTCGGATGACCCGGGCAGCAAGGTCGAGGGCGGCGAGCTGCCGATGATTCCGACGGCGGGTCTCGATCCGGCGTACGCGAAGGCGGCGATGGCGCTGAACCCGGGGCAGACCTCGGACCTGGTTCGGTCGCAGTTTGGCTACCACATCATCCAGACCGAGCAGAAGGACGCGGCGCATGTGAAGCCGCTGGCCGAAGTGAAGGAGACGATCGAGCCGATCATCGAGCAGCAGAAGGCGGGCGCGGCGGAGCAGAGTCTCGCGGCGCAGCTGGCGGCGCAGGCGAAGACGCAGGGTCTGGACAAGACGGCGGCGGCGCATGGGCTGAAGCCGGTGACGACGGACTATATCGCGAAGGACGGCGTGATTGCCGGACTGGCGGATGCGTCGACGCTGCTGACGCAGGCGTTCACGACGGCGAAGGGCGCTGCTCCGGCGAGCGTTTCGACAGGCGACGGATTCGGCATCTTCCAGGTGCAGGATGTGCATGCGGCGCATGCTCCGGACTTTGCGACGTACAAGTCGCATATCCTGGACGACTACCGGGGACAGCAGCTGCCGCAGCTGTTGACGGAGAAGCTGACCAAGCTGGATGATCGGGCGAAGGTGCTGAACGACCTAAAGAAGGCGGCGGCGGAGATGAACATCGCGGTGAAGTCGAGCGACCTGGTGGGCCGCGAGGCGCAGGTTCCGGATGTAGGCGCGATGTCGGGCGCGGCTTCGGTGGCGTTCACGATGCCGAAGGGCGCGATCTCGGCTCCGCTGAATGTGGGGCAGTCGGGCGTGATTCTGTCGGTGACGGACAAGCAGGAGCCGACGGCGGACGATATTGCCAAGCACATGGACCAGACGCGCGAAGCACTGCTGGCGCAGCAGCATGACGAGATCTTCCGCGTGTACATCGGAACGTTGATGGACGCGTACCAGAAGAAGGGCGGTGTCCGGTACTCGCAGAAGCAGCCGGCGCCGGGCTCGTCGCCGTTCGGCGGGTAGGCTTTGCTGGAGTGATTTCGTCGTTGCAAGAGAGTAGGGCAAAGGGCCTGTTCATCGCGAGGGATTGCGGTGGGCAGGCCCTTCGCCGTGAGGAGTACAGCGTGCATCTGAGGGTGTAGTGGTGTAATGCTGGTTACGTCGAGTCTGCACGGAAGAGGTTGGGAGAGGGAATGAATCAGGAGCGGCTTTCTGGAGTTTTGCTGCATGTAACGTCACTGCCGTCGTACGGGGGAATCGGGGATTTCGGACCGGCGGCGTATGGGTTTGCAGACTTTCTGGCGGCATCGAAGCAGCGGTTGTGGCAGGTGCTGCCGTTGAGTCCGACGGGATATGGGAGCTCGCCGTATTCGGCGCTGTCGGCGTATGCGGGTAATCCGCTGCTGATCAGCCTGGAACGGCTGGTGGCGGATGGGTGGATCGCGGGGGAGCGGATCGCGGGACTGCCGGGAAATGATGGGGCGGTGGACTTCGAGGCGGTGTATCGGACAAAGCTGCCGCTGATCGTGGAGGCGGCGGGGAACTTTCTGGATCGCGCGGGAGATGGGATTCGCGCGCGGTTCCAGCGGTTTTGCGATGAGAATGCGTACTGGCTGACGGACTTTGCGATGTTTAGCGTGCTCCGCCAGATGCATGGCTATGCGAGCTGGAACGAGTGGCCGACCGAGCAGGCGCAGCGCAAGCACGATGCGATGGCCGCGGTGCTGAGAGATCATGCGCGAGCGCTGAAGATTGAAGAGGCGATCCAGTTCCTCTTTACGGAGCAGTGGATGGCGCTGCGGGCGTACTGCAGAGACCGCGGGATTCGGGTGATGGGCGATGTCGCGATCTTTGTGAACTACGACAGCGCGGATGTGTGGACACATCCGGAGATTTTCGAGCTGGATGAGGCGCGAGCGCCGCTCCGGGTGTCGGGCGTGCCGCCGGATTATTTTTCGAGCACGGGGCAGCGCTGGGGAAATCCGCTGTACAAGTGGGGGACGCTGCACGAGCGAGGATTTGACTGGTGGGTGTCGCGGATTCGGCGGACGCTGGCGCTGTATGACACGATCCGGCTGGACCATTTCCGCGGGTTCGAGGCGTACTGGTCGATCGCGGCGGAGGATGCGACGGCGGAACGCGGGCAGTGGGTGAAGGCGCCAGGATATGAGCTGTTCAAGCGGCTAAAAGAGGTATTTGGCGAGCTTCCGTTTGTCGCCGAGGACCTGGGAGTCATCACGCATGAGGTAGACGAGCTGCGCGAGCACTTCGGGATGCCGGGGATGCGGATCCTGCAGTTCGGGTTCAGCGACCGGGGCGCTCATATTTACCTGCCGCACCGATTTGTAACCAACACGGTGGTGTACACGGGAACGCACGACAACAACACCACGCTGGGGTGGTGGCGCGACGGGGCGACCGAGGTCGAGCGTGAACACGTGCAGAGCTATCTGCAGCCGATCCGGCACGAGGGCGAGATTGTGTGGGCGCTGATCCGGGCGGCGGCGCGATCGGTGGCGAACCTGTGTATCTTTCCGCTGCAGGACGTGCTGCATCTCGGGAGCGAAGGACGGATGAATACGCCGTCCGCACCGACCGGAAACTGGACGTGGCGGTATCAGCCGGATGCGCTGCATCCAGACTTTGCGGCGCAGCTGGCGGCGCTGATGGAGATGAGTGACCGCGATGGCTACGAGACTCAGAAGGAGGGCGAGGATGCTGGCAAGCCGTCGGCGGATGCCTCGGAGAGGGTGGAGCTGGGGTCGCGGGTTTAGAGCGGAGCGTTCGGTCTGGTTGTCGGGCGGTCCGGCATTCGGGCGGCGCAGGATTTAGACTGAGAGCGAGCAGTTATTTGAACCTTCAGGAGTAAGCATGCCACTTTCCGGCGAAGCCATCCGCACTATGAACTATGTCGACGATATCTCGGTCACTCTTCGGCGCATCCTGGCGGTGCTCCCGTCGTTGACTGAGGAGGAACGCAAGCGCGTCTCCGAACACATCAAGCATGCCGAGCCGAGCTACGAGTCGGTGATTACGGCGGTGGCGGGCAAGAAATAATGCGGGCGGCCGAGCCTGTTCCTGCGGCGGGGATTGCACGGGTTGCGATCATCGGCGCGGGACAGGCCGGGCGGCAGTTTGCGTTGCGCTGCGCCCTATCAGGCTTTCGGGTGGTGCTCGAGGACGTGATGCCGGCGAACCTGCGACGGGCGCAGGCGGAGTTTGCCGACCTGAGCGGGCAGATGGGGCCGGGCAGCATGGAGTTCGCGCTGACGGTCGAGGACGCGGTGCGGGATGCCGAGATCGCGATCGACTTCGTGCCGGACGAGCTGGAATCGAAGCTGGAGATCTTTTGTCTGATCGACCGCATGGCTCCTCCTCGGACGATTCTTTGTACGCCGACCGAGGCATTGAGCATTACCGACCTGGCTTCGTGTACGTATCGCGGGGACCGGTGCTTTGGGGTGCGCGGCGGGCTGGGTGAGGGCGTGGCGGTGCGGTTGTTACGGCCCGAGGCTGCGGATGCGGATGTGGTCGTGCGGGTGGTGGGGTTCTTCGAAGCACTGGGGTGGGCGGTTGGGATGGAAGTAGATCCCGATGTGCCGATGTTGGTGAAGAACGCGGCGATGGGGTGAGTTGGTGGCTACGGTCGGCGCTGTGGGGAGGACGAGCGAGGGCCCGTGCTCTTTTTGTGCCGCTGTTCGTGGGTCTAATGCCCCTTAATCCCGGCTCAACAAGGTAAAGGAACAGGTGGTCGAGCTGCGCTCGATGCTCCTTCATGAGCAGAAGCAGAAGCGGCAGACGTGGCGACGACGGAATGGCTGGCTGAGAGCTGCTGGAGCAGGCGTGACTTGCTGGGGCTGAAATTATCGCAAGAAAACAGCGCCGGGGAACTCGGTTCGTCTAATGTGCGTACAGAGCAGAGAACGGATTGGACCGGGGCTGACCGATGCGCGCTTTACTCGACATATTTCTGCAGGTGTTTCAGGCGATCTGGGCGAACAAGCTGCGATCGTTTTTGACCATGTTCGGCATTGCGTGGGGCGTGGCGTCGCTGCTGCTGCTGGTGGGGCTGGGCGAGGGGTTTCGCTCGGGGAATAAGCGCGGGCTGGCGGAGTTTGGGACCGACGTGATCATGATGTGGGGTGGGACGATCCCCGCGCTGCCGGATCAGCACCAGGGGATGAAGCCGTACTTCCTGACAGAGGGCGACGCCGATGCGATGCGCCATGCACCGCATGTGAAGACGGCGACGGCGTTGATCAATCGCGAGGACCTCAAGGAGGTCAGCGAGTTCTCGAGCGCGGGTGGCCCGATCTGGGGTGTGGAGCAGAACTTTCCCGAGGTGCGCAACCTGCCGATTGTGCACGGGCGGTTTTTCGATGTACAGGATGTGGCCGAGCACCGGCTGGTGGTGATCCTGGGCGAGAAGAACAATCGGCTGCTATTTCCGGGGCGGCCGTCGGTGGGGTCGTTTGTGACGCTGAATGGGTATCGCTTCCAGGTGATCGGGGTGGCGGGACATATCGGGCGCGGCGATGACGACGGGGATAATCAGAAACTGTATATTCCGCTGTCGACGATGATGGAGTTCTTTCCGATTACAGGTGAGAACGTTCCCAAGGACGCGATTACCTCGATCCAATATCAGCCGGTGAGTGAAGACGAGAATGAGGACGCCAAGGCCCAGGTGCATCAAGTGGTCGGGCGGCGGCATGACTTCGACGCGAATCTGAAGGATGCGTTCGAGGAGTGGGACACGATCAAATCGAGCCGCATGGTGGGGCTGATCTTTACTGCAATGGACGTGTTTCTGGGCGGCGTGGGCGTGGTGACGCTGATGCTGGGCGCGGTGGGGATCGTGAATATCATGCTGGTGACGGTGAGCGAGCGGACCAAGGAGATCGGGCTGCGGAAGGCGCTGGGGGCGACGAATCGCAGCATCATGATGCAGTTCTTTCTGGAGGGCCTGCTGCTGACCGGGCTGAGCGGACTGATTGGAATTGGCGCGGCGAGCGGATTGATGGTGGCGCTGGGATCGATGATGTCGGGCAGCCAGATCGGCTTCGATCCGCCGCGGCTGGTGCCGTGGTCGGCGGCGCTGGCGTTTGGAAGTCTTTCGCTTTGTGGCGTGGTCGCGGGGATCTATCCGGCGCGCCGAGCGGCGATGCTAGAGCCGGTGGAAGCGTTGAGGAAGGAATAACGCAATGTTCAGCATGACGAAAGATATCTTCGGGCAGGCGATGGAGGCGATGCGCTTCAACGGGCGGCGCACGGTGATCACGGTGATCGGGATGGCGTGGGGGATCGCGACGGTGGTGCTGCTACTAGCCTTCGGCGCGGGCTTTGGAAGGGCGATCGAGGCCATCTTCGCGCAGTGGGGAACGAATATGATCGGCGTGTTTCCGGGCACGACGAGCGAGCAGGCGGGAGGATCACGCGCCGGGGTGAAGGTGCAGTTGACGCAGGACGATGTGGAGCGGATTCAGGAGACGGTGCCGGGGATTCTGCGCACGTCGCCGATCATGTTCAAGAACAAGACGACGGTGGCGAACGATCTGCACACGTACACGTGGGAGGTGGATGGGATTACGCCGTCCCTGCAATCGATCCAGAGGATGGACCCGTCGGTAGGGCGGGGCATTACGGAAGAGGATATGGCGGAGCGGCGGCATGTGGCGCTGATCGGTTCGGAGGCCAAGACGAAGCTGTTCTCGGGGCTGTATCCGATCGGGCAGACGATCCGGCTGGATGGGATCTCGTTCGAGGTGGTGGGGGTGATCCAGGCGAAGATGCAGGAGGGCGACGACAACGTCAACCGGATCATCGATGTTCCGTTTTCAACGATGAGCGACCTGAAGGATACGAAGTATCTGGATGGGGTCTGGATGAGTTATAAGGGGGACTTTCGCGAGGTGGAACACGCGCTACGCAACTCGCTGGCGGAGGCGCATGGATATCGGCCGACGGACAAGAATGCGGTCTACGTGGCTAACATCATGGAACACCTGGCGCAGTTTCGGACAGTGACGATTGGGCTGCAGGCGCTGCTGCTGTTTATCGGCGCGCTGACGCTGGGAATTGCGGGCATCGGGCTGATGAACATCATGCTGGTGAGCGTGCAGCAGCGGACGCGGGAGATTGGCGTCGAGAAGGCGCTGGGCGCGCGGAAGCGGCATATTCTGTTTCAGTTTTTGGCCGAGGCACTGGTGATTTCGAGCATTGGGGGCGTGGGTGGGATTGCGCTGGCGTACGCTGTAAGCAAGATCGTGGGAAGCATCACGCTGTATAGCGCGATTGCGACCGGGGGTGAGGCGGCGGATATCCATCTGCTGATCTCGCCGGCGAGCGTGCTGATGGCGACGGGAATTCTGGTGGTGGTGGGAACGGTGAGCGGGATGATTCCGGCGCTGCAGGCGGCGAATCTGGATCCGATCGAGGCGCTTCGGTACGAGTAGGTGCGTCGATTGCTTACGCTTGCCTAGCTTGCGGTGGCGCTGAAGCCGTCGTCGTACTCGGCGACGTTGGCGAGGTGGTCGCGGACGACGCGGTAGCACTCGCAGGAGAGCTTTTCGAGGCCGGGAAGATCGAGCAGGTAGATCTTGCCGCGGCTGTACTGGATGAGATTGCGCTCCTGGAAGGAGTGGGCGACGACCGCGATGCTGGAGCGGGTGACGCCGAGTATGTCGCCGATGTACTCCTGCGAGAGGGGGAGCATGCGGTCGCCCCGACGGTCGGCGCAGAGGAGGAGCCAGCGCGCAAGGCGCTGCTCGATGGTGTGGTGGGCGTTGCAGCCGGCGGTTTGGGCACACTGGATGAACTGGGCTTGCAGGTAGCGCAGGGTGAGGTCGTGGAACTGCTCGCCGCGTTTGAATTCCTGGGTGGCGAGGGCGGTGCGGGAGGTGAAGCCGTATCCGGCGATCTGCATGTAGACGCGGTTGAGGCTGCGTTTGGTTCCCATCATGCACGAGGCTCCTAGGACGGATTCGGTGCCGGCGAGGGCGACCTCGGCCTGGGCGCCGTCCTGAAAGGTGACGGTCATGGAGGCGATGCCGTCCTCGAGGAAGATGAGGTGGTCGATGTGTTTACCGGGGAACTCTATCTCACGGCCGACGGGGAGTTGCGCGGGGTGGAGCTGAAGGCGGGCGAGGGCGGCTGGGGAGAGGACGGCGAGCAGGCGATTTTTGTAGGGCGGATGCATGGGGACCTCGATCCAAAGCCGGATTGGTAGCGTTATACATTCATCGCCGCCGTTCAGGGTTGTGCAAATTGCCACGAAGTTGGGGCAGTTTTGGCGATTGTTAAAAAAAATACTTGACTAATCCGGGGTGTCGGGCCAACAATCCGGTAAAGGCAAGTACAACTTTGGTAATCAAAGGGTAGAGATAGCCAGTTCAGTGTTCGATTTTCGCTCTACCTTAACCCTATTGATTTGCTAATCACGGAGGGTCGGAATGTCACAGTTCAAAGGCAGCGTGAAGTGGTTCAACAACGCAAAAGGCTATGGTTTTCTGGGACGTGAAGAAGGAAACGACGTCTTTGTGCACTATAGCTCAATCCAACTAGACGGCTACAAGTCTCTCAAAGAGGGCGAAGTTGTCGAGTTTGATGTTGTTCAAGGAGTAAAGGGGCCCCAGGCCGATAAGGTAGTTCGGGTCTCCAATGCGGCGTAGTCACCTGCTCCATTCTCCCGGGCCCTGTTGCAGTTACGTGGATAGCCTTGGACCAAGGCTATCCACCGAAATTTAGGTTCGAAGGAGTGGGTATGGCCGAATTTAGAACAAGTGACCTGTTCATACGCGAGCAGGCAGTTCGCCGTCCTGTCCGCGCAACGCGCCTTGAGTTGGAGCTTGCGTCCCTGCATCGATTGATGCGGGGTCTCTCGAAGAATCTGTGTGAACGGCTGAAAGATACGGTGGAGGCGGCCTGCGACCTGTGCGATGCGGAGTGTGCGGGGATCATGCTGGTGGACCGGTTGCCGGATGGGGCCGAGACGCTGCGCTGGATCGCTGCCGCCGGTCTGCTGCGCGAGGTGGTGGGCCAGACGATGGGGCTGGACCGGAACCTGAAGAGCATCGTGAAGGAACTGAGGCCGCGTCTGATCTGTCGACCACATCGCCTGTTTCCGCATATCGAGGAGTCGTGGAATATTGCGGAGGCGCTGCTGATTCCGTGGGCGGGCGATAAGACGGCGGGGATTCTGTGGGTGTTGACGCGCACGGATTCGAAGCGGCTCGACGCAGAGGACGTGCGCATGCTGAAGAGCTTGGCGGCGTTTGCGGACTCGGTGATTGCGAAGGACGCGGTGGAGAACTGCCGTCTGGACGAGGAGCGCGTGGGGGCAGCGGCGAGGGTGGCGAATGAATTGGCGCATGCGGTGAACAACCCGCTGCAGGCGCTGACGAACGCGCTGTACCTGATGGATGCCGGGCCGGGCGAGCACCTGCAGGACGCACGGGCTCAGTTGCAACGGATCAATTCCTTGGTGCGGGTGATTTTGAACTCGAATGCACGGCCGTTCAAGGACTGAGCTCAGGAACTGGGCGGCTCGGCGGCGATGATGCAGAAAACTTGCATCATCGCCTGTGACGGCCATCACGTACATCGGATTTCAGCTGCGACATGATGAGGCATGGAGGTTTTTCATGGTCATCATGCCCCGGGTCTTAGCCAAGGCGCAAACGTGTGTCGCGCCGCAACAGGATGCCATGTCCTGCAACTGCGGGGGACGCTGTACCGGTTACAGCAGCCAAGCCTACTGTCCTCCGCTGATTGTGCTTGCAGTACTCGCGGTTGAGCATGGTGCGCTGGCGCTCAGCGGCTACTCACCAGCATGAGACCGTCGGGGGCTATGTGGCAGAGTTGTTGCGCGGAGGTGTGCCAGCTGGAGCCATCGGCGTAATCGATTGAGTCGACATCGATACGGCTGACGGAGGTGAAGGTCTGGAGCGTGAGATCGGCGGAGGCGTTCGCATTGGGATCGAGCATGAGGTCCAGATGGAGGGTCCGCGTGATGGTGCCGTCCGACGAAGCTGTGACGGACTGGGTGGCTGGCATTAGGTGGAAGGCTGCGGTGAGCCCGCGGACGGTGAGGGTGACGCCGACCGCGTTCTTCTGAAGCCGATTGGTGAAGGTCATGTGGAGCTGCTGGGCAATGGCGGCCGGTCCGTGATGCTCGAAGCCATGGGTGACAACAAGGCCGCTGCCGGTGCCGCGCTGGGCGCGCAGACCGACAGGACATCCCGGCTGCATGGTCGTGGGCGACCAGACGAGGCTGGAATCGACGGCGGGCGCGGGAGCCAGCGGAGCGGATTGGGCAGGGGGCTGGGCCGCGGCGCAGAGCGTGAAGACGGCGAGAGCGATGGCGAGCGAGAGGTGGTGGCGTGGGTTCATGGCGGGCTCCGAGGCAAACCTGTACGCACGGGAAGGATACTCGTCGCTGGCCGTCGGATCAATCCTGTGGGGCGGGATCCGCGGGAGAGATGAGTTGCCCTGCGCAAAGAGGGGTGGAAGGGCTAGTTTTCCTGGCGCGGGCGTACGTAGGGCTTCTGCATCAGGGCGCGAGCCTCATTGATGGCGCCCTGGGTGTTGTCGTTGGTCTGGACAGCGAGGCGGTACTCCTGGACGGCGCGGTCGCGCTGGCCGGTGACGTCGTAGATGCGGCCGATCTGGATATGGCTCCAGACCTCGACCCACTTGGGATCGCCGTCGCCGCGGAGGGCGTCGCGGAAGCTGTTGGCCGCGGACTGGTAGTTGCGCTGGGTGAAGAAGATCTCGCCGATGCGGTAGGCGGCGAGGGAGCTGGTTTTGTTGACGTCGAGGGCCTTCTGGTACTCGGCGAGCGCGGCGATGAGGTCGCCCTGGGCAGCCTGCTGCTGGCCGCGGAGGACGGCGACGCGGACGGCGAGGTCGGGCGTGCTCTTTAGCACCCAGTTGTCGGGATCGATGGTGATGCGGCGCGGGCGGCCGAAGGTTTCGACTGAGAACTGGGAGTCTGTGCCGGAGACGTCGACGCGGCGGATCTCGGTCTTGCCGTCGGTCTCGATGCGCAGCTCGACCGGCATGCGGAAGAGGTCGAGGTCCTGGTCGATGGAGCCGATGGTGCGGAAGCCCTTGTTGTTACCGAGGCGGAAGACGGTGTACTTGTTGGTGAACTGCGGGGCTCCGGTGCCGTCGAGCCATTGTGCGAAGAAGGCCTGGAGCTGCTCGTTGGCCTGGGCTTCGGCGACGGCTTCGACGTTGGAGCTGCGCACGGACTTATCCGTATATTGCGAGAGCAGGCCGCGCAGGAACTTGAGAAAGACGGTGTCGCCCATCTCCCAGCGGAGCATGTGGAAGACCATGGCGCCTTTCTCAAGGGTCATGGACTGGAACTGGGGCGAGAAGGGGTCGAGGCGGCCGATGGTGGTGAGCGGCTCGGTATCGTAGGCCAGCGCACCGGCGGAGATGTCGGTGACGGCGGTCTGGAAGGCGGTCTTGCCGGAGGCCTGCTCGACGTACATCAGCTCGGAGTAGCGGCTCATGCCGTTGGTGATCCAGGCATCGTTGAGGGAGTAGGGAGAGATCTCGGAGCCCCACCACTGGTGGGAGACGGTGTTGGCGAGGAGGCGGTGCGAGTTGCGGTCGCCGATGCGGTTGCCGGCGATGGCGGCGACCTCGGGAGCCCAGGCGGCGGCTACGGAGTCGTCGGGGATCTCGACGATATTGATGCGGCTGGACTCGGGCTGGCCGAAGATGGAGCTGAAGTACTCGAACTGCTCGGAGGCGGTCTGGGCGTAGGCAGTGGCGTTGGCCTTGTGCTTGTCGGTGACCCAGATGCGGACGTTGGGGATGCCGGGAGCGGCGATGGGCGGGAGGAACTTGCCGGCGATGATGGTGCCGGGGAAGCCGGGCCTGGTCCAGCTGAAGGTGTACTCGGTGATGTTATTGGGCAGGCTTTTGGGGGTGGCAGTGTCGCCGCCGGAGCCGATGACGCGCTCGTCGGAGGGCACGCGGATGTGCATCTCGGCGGTGAACCGGTCGGTGAAGAGGCCGGTCATGGGGAACCAGCGGCCGGGATAGAGCAGGATGGAGATGGGATCGGCGATGGCGGCGAACTTGATGCCTTCGACCGGGCTTGTGTCGGTGCCTGTGAGGATGCCGCTGTAGTCGAAGGTAAGGGTGGTGCTGGAGCCCTTGGCGAGCGGCGTGGCGAGCGGGATGCGCACGGTGGAGTTGGTGGTGAGGCGCTCGGGCGAGAGCGAATGCTGCTGGGCATCGACGAGGCTGGTGATCTGGAGACCGTTGTTCAGCTCGAGGGTAACGGTGCTGAGGTCCTCAAGGGCGGTGATGGAGACGACGACATGGGCGGTGAGCTTGCTTGCGGCAGGGTCGATGTTGGCGTCGATCGCATAGCCGGTGATCTGCACGAGCTGTCGTATGGGCGCGGCGAGCGCGGCTGTGGGGGGAAACGACAGGACAAGGAGAGCCAGAGCTGCAAGGGAAAGTCGGAATCCACGGCGTGAAGTGACCATAGGGGCAGTCATCCTTGATGGCGAACACTGCGGCCAATGTATCAGACGCTCTTGGTAGACGAGAATATCTTGGAAATGGGTGGCTTTGGCCAGGTGCAGAATCAGGATTGGGGAGATCGCTCCAAGAGTTGCAGGACGATTTGGGCGGCGCGGGTAATGGGGTCGGCGGCGGGATCGGGAATGAGCTGGCGGCGGACCTCGGCGAGGTCGGCAAGCTGGCGGGCGCGGGTGGGAGTGTCTTTGAGCAGAGGAATCAGGTTCGCCGAGAGGGCATCGGGGTTGAAATTTTCCTGGAGCAGCTCGGGGACGATGCGGCGGCCGGCGATGAGGTTCACCATCGCGATGGGAAGGTTGCCGTGGTCGTCCTCCTGGGATGGGATCTCCGGAGGATATTGGACGAGGCGCTTGGCGAGGGCGAAGGTGAGGGGGGACACCCGGTAGACGACGACGAAGGGGTTGCCGATGACCGCGGCCTGGACGGTGGCGGTGCCGCTGGCGACGATGGAGGCGCGGGCGTGGTGCAGGGCCTCACGGGCGTCGGGGACGAGGTGGAGGTAGGGGAGTGGGGTCGTGGGAGCGGCTTGGCCGGGCTCGAAGGTGATCCAGCCGGAGACGAACTCGCGGAGGCGGTCGGCGTCGATGGTGTTGGCGACGGGGAGGATGTACTCGCAGTCCTGTGGGTGGAGGCGTGCCATCTCGACCATGGTGGGGAGGTTGGCGGTAAGCTCGCGCCAGCGGCTGCCGGGGAGGAGCGCGATCCAGGGCTTGGCGGAATCGAGGTGGTGCTGCGCGGCGTAGGCCTCGCGGGTGCTGGTGGGGAAGGGAAGGTAGGCGAGGGGGTGGCCGAGGAACTCGGCGTCGACGTTGCGGGCGCGGTAGAAGGCGGCCTCGAAGGGGAAGATGACCAGCATGCGGGTGACACGCTGCTGCACCCAGCGCAGACGGCGGCGCTTCCAGGCCCAGAGCTGTGGGCTGACCAGGTAGACGACAGGGATGCCGAGGCGCTTGCAGTGGGCGGCGAGGCGGAGGTTGACGTCGGGGAAGTCGATGAGGATGGCGACGGCGGGGCGCTCGCGCTCGATATTCCGGAGGGAGGCGACGAGTTTGCGGTACTGCGCGTAGATGTAGGGCGCGTGGCGGAGGACCTCGGTGATGCCCATGTGGGCGACGTCCTCGGCGCGCACGACGCGGTGCTGGCCCGCGCGCTCCATCTCCAGGCCGCCGAGGCCGAAGAAGCTGGCTTCGGGCAGATGGGATTTCAAGGAGTTGATGAGCTGGGCGCCGTAGTGATCGCCGCTGGCCTCGCCGGCGGAGAGGAAGATGCGTGGATTTCTGCGTGCAGCGACTGCGCCGATGGCGGTATCCCCCCTCCCCCCTGAAGTACCCAAAGTCTTCAGAAGGGAGATAAATCCAAACAAAGTCTGGTAGAAGTCTGGGCAATGCGAAGGCCCGGCGGGCGGCCGGGCCTGTCGGATGCCTCATTTATAGTAGCTCGGGTGTCAAGGTTCCAAGTCGCGCGTGGGAGGGTGGAGGGCGAGATGGCGGTGAATCGAGCCAAGCGGTTTCAGGCCGTGCTGGAGAAGGGCGATCGGGCTCTTGGGTGGACGATCGCGCGGGTGCCGTTTGTTCCGGCGGAGGTTTGGAGGGACATGGTGCGGCTGCGGGTGAAGGGGGAGATGAACGGCTTTGGGTTTCGGACGTCACTGTTTCCCGATCCGGCGAGTCCTGGTCACTTCTTCCTGCTGGTGAGCCGGGCGATGCAGCATGGGGCGAGGGTAGGGTTGGGCGGCACGCCAAAGTTTCGGCTGGAGCCGGATCTCGAGCCCCGGGCGGCGGAGCTGCCGGATGAGTTGGCGGTGCTGCTGGACGAAGAGGCGGGGCTGCGCGAGTGGTACGGGGGGCTGAACGAGTACACGCGGCGCGAGATTGGCAAGTGGGTGCAGGGGGTGAAGAGCGACGCTGCCCGGATGAGGCGGTCAGAGCAGATGGCCGAGCGGCTGCTCGCGACGATGGAGGCCGAGATTGAGCTGCCGCCGGTGATTGAGGCAGCGTTTCGGCTGCGACCGAAGGCTCGGGCGGGGTGGGCGAGGATGACGGCGACGCAGCGACGGGCGGAGTTGTTGGGGGTGTTTTATTACCAGACGCCGGACGCGCGGGAGAGGAGGGTAGAGAAGCTGGTGGGGATGGCGGAGAGGCACTGAGGCTTACAATTTTGGCAAGAGGTCGTGGTCGCAGTTCGCGGCGTTGCGGACGAGCAATCAGGCTGAGGTTTTTCGGCAGCTGTTGCCGCCGGGCGAGCGGGTTGCGCGGCTCTGGACTTGAGGCTGAAATAGGGTTGGAATTGCTGGTTACTTGATTATTCGGTTGTTTGATTAGGTAATTATTCTTTTTTGTAGGGACTATGAGCCGATCCATGCTGATCGTAATTCTGGCAGCTGAGCTGTGTCTGCCCGGATGCAACCGGGCGCGGAAGGAGGCTCGATTGGACAACGCTCCACAGTCGAACCAGATGATCAGTGCGCTTCGCGGAGCGTACGCGGCGTTCAATCGAGGGGACATCGAGGCGGCATTGGAACCGCTCGATGCTCAGATCGAGTGGAGTGAGCCTGCGGAGTTCCCTGGAGGCGGCACTTATCACGGACATGACGGAGTGAGGCGCTATCTCACGCACTCGCGGGAAGCCTGGGCCGAAGGGCGAAGCGAGCCGGAGGAGTTTATTCCTGCCGGGGATCGGATCGTTGTCTTCGTACACGCGCGGGTTCGTGCAAAGGGCGGCAGCGAGTGGCAGGACGTGAGGGTTGGCGGATGTCTATACGATCAGCAACGGCAAGGCGATCCAGATGCGGGCGTTCGCGGATCGGACCGAGGCCTTGCGTTGGGTTGGGGCGGAAGGTTCAGCTCGCTGAGATCCGCCTAACCGATTTCTCGATTAAACGAATCTCCGATTATTTGGTGGTTCGGTGATTTACGTATTCGGTGAGGAGGTCGGCGATGAGCTGGCTGAAGTCCCGGTCCGCTCCCTCCTGGATCAGCTTGACCTTGGCTTCGTTGTGGAGCTTTTTGGGGAGGTAGACGCCCACCTGGACGTAGCCGGGAGCGGCACGCTTGCCTTGCGGCCGGCGGGTTGGAGCTGGCCCCTCGGCCGGAGTGGAGGCGTGGATCTGCGCCACGGGAGCCTGACCGCTGGCGGCGATCAGGGAACGGAACTGATTGGGCTTGGTGGTCATTGCGTTTCCTTCTGTCGGCTCATCGCTCAATCGATTGTCTGATTATTCGACTTGCTGATTAGCTGAATGGTTAGACGGGCTGGTTGACCAGGGCTTCGATCTCGTCGCCCACGTCGCGGTATTCGGGGGAGTAGACGGTTTCGCCGTCGAGGATGCAGCGCTGGAAGGTGACCATGCGGGGGATTTGGGCCTGGAAGAGCGGCAGGCCGGCTTCGAGGAGGGCCTCGCGGGCCTTGCTTCCGTCCTTGTTGGGGCGTGGCGGGACGATGGTGAGGAGGACGCGGAAGCGATCGTTGCCGAGGCCGCGAAGGGCCTTTACGGTGGCGAGCAGAGCGTCGACGGAGAGCGGATCGGGGGTGCAGGGGAGGACCAGCAGGTGGCAGCCGGTGGCGATCTCGCGGAGATCCTCGGGGTCGGGCCGGGCCTTGGTGTCGATGACGATGTGCTCGTAGTGGCGGGCGTGCATAGCGGCTTGGGCCTCGCTGACGACGGTGAAGGGGAGCCGGCCTTCGGAGGCCCAGCGGGTGACGCTGCGGTTGGGGTCGCCGTCGACAAGGAGGGTTTTCGCGGACTTCGCGAGATGAGCAGCCAGGTGGACGGCCGAGGTACTTTTGCCGACTCCGCCTTTGAAGGACGCCATGGTGATGATCATGGAACCATCATATTCGAATAAGCGGGAATTCGATTAGGCGCTTATTCGGCGTTTCGGATTTTCGATTTATCGATTATTTGGATAATCGATTACCTGATGAGCTGGGGGAGCGACTCCGTGCGCGGTGGCCAGCGTAAAATGGCCGGCGGTTGCAGTTGCCCCTTACGGGAAGCTCGACGTGTTGCCGTGTGTGCGGTTGTCATGCTGCTTGAGACAATTGGCATTGCGCTGGGGAGGGAAGATGAGCGCGTGGCAACGATGGATCGTCGGGTCTCGCGAGCGAGGGCGCCGGAGCACCCCTTCTGACCGGGAGCATGGTTTCGAGACCAGCGGCCTGATCGATGGTTGGCGGCTTGGGGTGGGGCATCGTCATGCTGAGTTTTCCACGGCGTATCTCGGGGTGCCGCCGCCGCGGATGCGGGCGGTGTTGGAACGGTGGCGAAGCTCTTCGGGAGTCATGCCGTCCGAGGAGTAGCGTTCGTGGATGTGGGTTGCGGCAAGGGGCGAGCGCTGTTGCTGGCCTCGGAGATGCCGTTTCGGGAGGTGCTGGGCGTGGAATTTAGACGGCGGTCGCCGGGCGACCGCGTAGTCCGGTGACGGCAGTGCATGCGGATGGCACGGAGGTGGAACTGCCGGAAGGCTCTCTACTGGTCTACCTGTTCAACCCGTTTGGGGCGCCGCTGCTGCGGAGCGTACTGCAGCAGCGGCAGACGGCTGTGGACGTGCTGTATCAGTATCTCAAGTATGAGGCGGTGTTTGCGGAGTTTCCAGCGTTCAACCTGCTGTGGAAGGAAGGTGTGGGATTGGCAGCGGAAGATGTGGGGGCCGTTGGCGTTTCAGGCGAGATGGATCTCTGTAAAGCCTCTCGGTTTCGGGGCTAAGCGTTGGTGGGTAGGAGGGGCTGGACCGCGGAGGAGAGCTCCTGGTCGCGGTACTGGAGCTGATAGAGCTTATAGTAGAGGCCGCGCTCGGCGAGGAGCTGCTGATGAGTGCCGCGCTCGCGCAGGGTGCCCTTGTGCATGACCAGGATGGTGTTCGCCGACTGGATGGTGGAGAGCCGGTGGGCGATCAGCACGCTGGTGCGGCCGGTGATCATGCGGGCGAGGGCGAGGCGGACGCGCTGTTCGGTGTCGGTGTCGACCGAGCTGGTGGCCTCGTCGAGGATGAGGATGCCGGGGGCGTGGGCGAGCGCGCGGGCAAAGCTGATGAGTTGCTTCTGGCCGGTGGAGAGGGTGGCGCCGCGCTCCTTGACCGGCTCCTGGAAGCCCTGTGGAAGGGTGCGGATGAAGTCGCCGACGTTGACCTCGTCGGCGGCGTTTTCAACGGCTTCGTTGGTGATCCAAGAAGACCCGAGGCGGATGTTGTCCGTGATGGTGCCGGTGAAGAGGAAGGGATCCTGCAGGACGACGCCGAAGCGCTGGCGGAGGGCCTTGAGGTCGTGCTGGCGGACGTCGACGCCGTCGACCAGGACCGCGCCGTGCTGGACGTCATAGAAACGCATCATCAGGGCGGTGATAGTGGTCTTGCCGGCGCCGGTGTGGCCGACGATGGCGGCAGTCTCGCCGGGCTCGACAGTGAAGGAGACGCCGCGGAGGATCCACTCTACATCGTGGATGGGGTCCTGGAGCGGGTCGTGGATCGAGTTGGCGACAGGCGAAGAGCTGGCTGGGTGGAGATCTTCCTTCCCATCCATGTTGCGCTGAGACTGCGCCATGGATGGGGCGCCCGTCATCTTCTCAAGGTGGGACTGTTGTTCTTCGGTGAGGGGCTGGTAGGTGAACCAGACGTTTCTGAACTCGATGCGGCCGGAGCGGTCGCCCGGGGTGGGGTGCGCGGGGGAGAGGATCTCGGGTTCGGAGTCGAGGAGCTTGAAGACCCGCTCGCTGGCGGCCATGGCGGCTTGCAGGATGTTGTACTTCTCGCTGAGGTCCTGAATCGGGCGGAAGAAGCGCTGGGCGTACTGCATGAAGGCGATCAGGATACCGAGAGTGACGGCGCCGTGCAGGACGCTGTAGCCGCCGCGCCAGATTACCAAGGCGATGGCCGAGGAGCTGAGGAGTTCGACTGCCGGGTAGTACCAGGCGTAGGCGAAGATGGCGTCGGTCCAGGCGGCCATGTGGAAGCGGTTGACCTGCTCGAACTCGTCGAAGGCGCGGCGCTCGCGGTTGAAGAGCTGGACGACGGCCATGCCGCTGACGTGCTCCTGCGTGAAGGCGTTGATCTTGGCGACGTTGGTGCGGATGCGGCGGTAGCTCTCGCGGACCAGCTTGCGGAAGATCTTGGTGAGGAAGAGGATGGCCGGGATGACGGCGAGGGTGAGCAGGGCCAGCGGCCAGCTCATCCGCAGCATGATGATGACGATGAAGGTGAGGACGAAAACGTCTTCGAAGATGGCGAGGACGCCGGAGGTGAACATCTCGTTGAGGGCGTCGACGTCGGAGGTGACGCGGGTGACGAGACGGCCAACGGGGTTCTTGTCGAAGAAGACGGGGCTCATGCGCTGGAGGTGGCGGAAGATCTGGCTGCGGAGATCGAACATGATCTTCTGGCCAGTCCACTGCATGAGGTAGGTCTGGAGAAACTCGAGAGCGTAGCTGAGCGAGAGGGCGCCGAGGTAGATGCCGGCGAGCTCGGTGATGCCGGTCATGGGCGTGCGGCTGAGATGACGGGCGAGCCAGGAGAGCTTCTCGGGTGGCAGGCCGGTCATGTAGGTGTCGACGGCCACCTTGGTGAGGTAGGGGCCGAGGACATCGGCGCCGGCCTTGATGGCGATGGCCAAGGCGGAGAGGCCGGTCTGGAGCTTGTAGGGCTTCAGGTAGGTGAGCAAACGGCCCATCAGGCGAGAGTCGTAGGCCTTGCCCACGACCTCGTCGTCGTGGTGCGTGGCGGCGGACTGCTTCTTCTTCGACTTCTTCGTTTCTTGACCGGTCTGGTCCGGCTTGGAGGCTTTTTCTGGCATGCGGATAGGTTTCCCTATTCTAGATGCTTGCGGGCGGCTGCGGATTCCGAATCGGCGGGCGGGGGCGGCGTGAAAGAATTGAAGGCTGGGGGGTTTTGAGGATGGAGCAGTCGCTTGGAG
>FSYR01000062.1_pt1 | contig 33927 bp, 29 predicted proteins | sample 1638631 | NCBI WGS metagenome assembly FSYR01 (sample SAMEA3914788, study PRJEB12502) | metagenome | biome: forest; material: soil | place: Canada | collected 2011-07-03 | depth 0.1 m | reverse complement strand
GCAATATTGTGCACTTAGCGCTTGCCACGCTCACTTGGTATAGTTACTTTACCGTCAATGGCAAATATGCAAACAGTAACGTTGGAAGAGCAGTTCGCTGCATCCGAGCCGACTCCGATCAATATCGGAGCTACGATCCGCGACTTCCGCCTGCAACGCGGTATGTCGCAAGGTGACATTGAAAAGCGCACAGGGCTGTTGCGTTGTTACCTCTCCCGGGTAGAGAACGGCCACACGGTTCCCTCCCTCGAAACGCTCCAGAAGATCGCCGCATCGCTTGATATGCCGCTCAGCCAGTTCTTCTCCGAAGACCCGGTCAAAGAGACCTACGGCGTCACACTGAGCGAAGACGAGATTCGCTTCCTCACCCAGATTCAGCGTTACTCCGCGAACCTTAACGAGAGCGACCGCAAGCTGCTCTTGGCTATGGTGCGCAAGTTCGCCGCTACCGCGACTGTTTCGATCAGCTAAAGAGAAACTTCAGTGTACGCAAAAAGCCAGGCTAACCCGCCTGGCTTTTTTTCAGCTTGGAGCTTTTCAGCTTGCGGGCCTTCGCGATCTAGGACCTGCCGTGAGCGAAGTTCGAAAGTGCATAGCCGAAGAGGCACAGCAGCAGGGTCGCGAACACAAACGTCACCCTCTGCCGTGCCCGATAGCTCGTCCGTCCCGAGGTCATGCGCGGAAACAGCGGCAGCCCCAGCGCCAGGCCGCTGAGAAACCCGCCCACATGCGCTGTGTTGTCGATCCGCGGCAGCATGTTCAGATCCAGGTGCACCAGCTTCAGGTGACCGGGCGAGGCCATCCCCAGCATGTTCGGCGCCATGCCGATCACCAGGTTGGCAACCGCAAAGAAGATGACTTGGCGACGCAGGCTGCGCAACTCCTCCCACGGCACCTGGAGCTTGCGGTTGGACAGCAGGACAATCAAAATCCCGGCGATGCCGAAGACCGCACCCGAGGCGCCGGCCACGAGCACCAGCTGCCCCGACGCGATGCCCCATGCATAAGAAAACATCATCCCGGTCGTCCCTGTCAGCAGGTACACCGCAATCAACCCGCGCTTGCCCAGCAGCGGCTCGCCAAAGATTCCCAGGTTCCACAAGCACCACATGTTCAGCGCAATATGCAGAATCGTCACGTGCACAAACGCGCCCGTAACCAGCCTCCACCACTGCCCTGCCTGGATCAGCGGCGACGCGGTGGCTCCAAAGCGCACCAGGGTATCGACATCGAACGAAGCTGTAAGGATGCTTCCCCACGCGTGCTGATGGATCAACCCCATCACTGGCCCGAAGGGGAACATCATCGCAAATACAGCGATGTTGATGCCCATCAGCAGATAGGTTGCGGGGTATCTCCACAGCGGCACGCGAGGTCTCAACCCGCGGGGCGCTGAGAGTTCAGCGGCTTCCGCCCGCAAGGCGTTTGTGGGAGAGCCATTCGTCGGGGAGCCATCGATCGGCGATGAAGGGTGGACATCCGTCTGGGAAGGGTTGGTCACAATGTTGGGCTTCGTTCTAGCTCAAACCGTCTGCTTGCGCAGGCGCTCTCGCAACTCCGGCGAGATGCGTTCGCGGAACAGGGCTGCGACCATGCTCGGAATCGGTGTCGTAATCGTAACCAGCGTCCACAACATCATGGAGATCAGCACGCCGACGATGGCCAGCGCCTCCAGGCTGATCGATATGCTGCTGGGAATCCTCAACAGCGAGATGGTGTTCTGGCCATGCAGATGAAGATGCTGTACGTTGCTGATGTGGCTGATCGCCTCCACCCGGTGCATCACCATGGCGGCCAGCAGAAACGCGGCAAACGATAGCGTGGTGATTGCCAGTAGCATCACGTCCCAGGTGCGATGCACCCTCTGGCGCTTGCGACAGTGAGCGCAGTTGTACAGATGCGCCTCGTAGTCCACTCGCAGATCCGGCGAAATTCCCGAGATATCGTACCGCCAACCCGACAAAATCGCTCCCACAACCGGATCGTTGCAGGCTTCTTGACCAGATTCGCGAGCGTGGGATTTTTGTGTAGCCATGAATCTATGGATGCTCCAACCATCCTAGTCGATTCTTCGCCTGTGCGAAATATGGGTGCCGACGATCGCACACTCTACGCTTCCAGCTATTCGACGCAGTCAGAGGCAGATTGGTTCCAGCGGACTATCCTGCGCCGCCAGCACCACCCGATTACCCAGCAAGGTCATCCGTCCGCTAATCGCCTGCTCCGCTGCCAGCCTCGCCAGCTCCGGCAGATTGTTCTGCTCCGAGAGGTGTCCGAGCACGATCGTATGCGCGCCGCCATCGTAATCGCGCAGCAGAAACTCCGCGCAGGCCGCATTGGACAAGTGCCCCACACGGCTCAGCACCCGCTGCTTGACGCTCCATGGGTATGGCCCGTCCTTGAGCATCTCCAGGTCGTGATTGGACTCCAGCAGCAGCACATCCACCCCGCGCAGCGCCATCTTCACGTTGGGCGGCACATAGCCGAGGTCCGTAGCAATCGCCATCCGAATCGACTCCGACCGCGCATGGAAGACAAATCCGCAGGGATCGGCCGCGTCATGGGGAATCGTGAAGGGGTTGACGTCGATCTCACCAATCGAAAATCCGTGCCCGGCGCGGAAGTATTCGACGGCTGGAAGGAAGGCGGGATCGGCCTTTGCCTTGGGAGTCTCGGCTTCCGCAGCGGTAGCGCACTCGGCAGCCTCAGCCTCCATCAAATTCTCGGGAGCAAGATCATCCGCGGCATCCAGGTCCATCTCTGTCATCAGAGCCGTGTGCGCGGGCGCGTGATCTGCACGCGTCGCCTTCTCCCGCTGCACGGTCTCCAGCCACTTTGCGTAGGTCATCGTGGTCCGCGGTGTCAGCATCCGTACCCACGCCCGGTGCGTCGACTCGGTAAAGAACACCGGAATCTTCAGCCGCCGCGCCAACACCGACAGCCCTGCCACATGGTCCAAATGCTCATGCGTGATCAGAATCGCGTCCAGTTCCTCGGGATCCTCGCCCACCTGCGCCATCCGCTTCATCAGCTCGCGGCAGGACATCCCTGCATCGACGAGAATTCGCGTCGAGCCTGCGGCGATTACCGTCGCATTGCCCTTCGACCCCGATGCCAGCACCGTCATCCGCACTAGTTAAAAATACGCCCCCAACCTGTGACTAAACCGGCCGGGAATCAGCCGGAGTTACCTGTTGTCCGTCGATCTGAGGGGCGCGATGAAGTTCACCACCGACCGCATCACCAACTCATCGCGCTGATTGAACACCAGCGTCACTGACTTCACCACCCCAATCTCCGGCCTGGAGGTCGACCGCCGTGCCGAGAGGATCTCGGTTTCGGTGCGCAGCCAGTCCCCGGGCCTCACTGGCTGCGTGAACTTGATCTCGTCCACGCCGGCGCCGATCATCCCACCGGCCACGTGCATCGACTCCACGCGCAACCGCATGGTGATCGCCGCCGTCATCCACCCCGACGCCGCCAGCCCCTTGAAGAACGTCTTCTCGGCAGCCGCCTCGTCCAGGTGAAACGGCTGCGGATCGTACTTGGCTGCGAACTCTTTAATCTCCTCCGCCGTCACCTCGTAGCTGCGAATGGAGCGAATCTTCATCCCCGGCTGCAAATCCTCGAAATACAACTCTTCCGCCAAACTACCCTCCTACTTCCTATTTCCTAGTATTGATAAAACCCGCGCCCGGACTTGCGTCCCAGCCAGCCAGCGTCCACCATCCGCACCAGCAGAGGGCACGGCCGGTACTTCGGGTCGCCGATCCCGTCCTCCAGCACCCGCATGATGTCCAGGCAAACATCCAGCCCAATGAAGTCGGCCAACGTCAGCGGGCCCATGGGATGCGCCATGCCCAGGCGAAAGATCTCGTCCACAGCTTCCGCGGTCGCTACGCCCTCCATCACCGCAAACATGGCCTCGTTGAGCAGTGGCATCAGCACGCGATTGCTCACAAACCCGGCTGCGTCGTTCACCTCCACGGGCGTTTTCCCAGCCGAGAGCGCCAGCTCGCGAACCGTCGCAAAGGTCGCGTCCGAAGTCTGAAGCCCGCGAATCACCTCCACCAGCGCCATCACCGGCACAGGGTTGAAGAAGTGCATGCCGATGACCTGCGCAGCTCTTCCCGTCCCCGCCGCCAGCTTGGTAATCGAGATCGACGAGGTATTCGTAGCCAGGATGGCCTCCGGTCTCAGCAGCTCGTCGAGCTCGCGAAAGATCTCCTGCTTCACCACCAGCCGCTCGGTCGCCGCCTCGATCACCAGCGTGCAACCGCTCAGATCCTGCGGCCGATGCACGGGGCGAATTCGCGAAAAAATCTTCGGCGCCTCTGCCGGATCGATCTTCCCCTTGGCAGCCTCGCGATCGAGATTCGTGCGAATCGTCGCGAGCCCTTTCTCCAACGCCCGCTCACTCATCTCATACAGCGACACGTCGAATCCCGCACGCGCAAACACATGCGCAATGCCGTTCCCCATAGTCCCCGCACCCACCACACCCAGCCGATGCTCCGTCAAACTCATACAACATCTCCCTGATCGTCAAATCCAGCACCCTCCACTATACGTCCGCAGGCCAACGACGAAACATACCGCATCCAACCCGTCCGCTCACTAAACGCCAAACGATAATAGACTTGTCTCCGGAGCCACGCCGTGCCCAGCTCGACCTTCCGCATCCTTCAGGACGACAACCTCACCGCCCTGCGCGAGCTGCCCGACGCGAGCGTCGAGCTCATCTACGTCGATCCTCCCTTCAACACCGGCGTCACCCAAAAGCGCACCCGCATCCGCACCGTTCGCGATGCCGACGGCGACCGCACCGGCTTCGGCGGCAAGCGTTATCGCACGGAGCTCCTGGCCTCTGCCCCAATGTACGCCGACATCTTCGACGACTACATCGGCTTCCTCCGCCCCCGCATGATCGAGGCCCACCGCGTCCTGACTCCCACTGGTTCGCTTTTCTTCCACATCGACCCGCGCGAGGTCCACTACTGCAAGGTCATGCTCGACGAAGTCTTCACCCACGACGGCGGCGCCGGCCGCGCCTGCTTCCAGAACGAGATCATCTGGGCCTACGACTACGGCGCGCGTGCCACCAAGCGCTGGCCCGCTAAGCACGACAACATCCTCTGGTACGCGAAAGATCCCAAGGAGTACACCTTCCACCTCGACGCCTCCGACCGCATCCCCTACATGGCGCCCGGCCTCGTCGGCGCCGAGAAGGCCGCGCGCGGCAAGACCCCCACCGACGTCTGGTGGCACACCATCGTCTCCCCCACCGGCAAAGAGAAGACCGGCTATCCCACGCAAAAACCTTTGGGAATTTTAGAACGCATCGTCCGCGTCCACTCCAATCCCGGCGACACCGTCCTCGACTTCTTCGCCGGCTCCGGCACCACCGGCCTCGCCGCCCTGCGCAACGGCCGGAGCGCTATTCTCATCGACCAAAGCCCCGAGGCCTGCGACCTTATGCACACGCGTCTCGCCGCAGCTCCGCCGGCAGGCAAGACCCACGCCAAGAAGAAGCGGCCCGGACAATAGCCCGGGCCGCCGCTCGCATCGTTACCGTCAGACTAAGGAGCCAGCGCCGCCAGCAGTCCGGCGTTCGGGCTCCCCCATCCAGTCACCAGGTCATATCCGGTGACAGCCGAGTAGCTCCCAGACTTCCCGCTCGTAATATCGTGGAAGTCCGTGTCATACACCGACGTCACATTCTGCGCATAGATGGTCGGATTGATAAACCCGATCGTCCCTTTGCCCTGGCTAGCCAGCTGCTGATTCACCAGCGCGATATACGCCGCCCACATCGGAGCCGCGAAGCTCGTGCCGCCGTATTCATTGGCCAGGCACGCCTTCTGGTCCGCGCAGGTGTAGAACGTGAAGTTCGCGTTCGCCGACACATCCGGCCCATTGCGCAGCGTCGTCGATCCCTTGTTGGTTGAGGTAATCACGCCCGACAGCTTCTGCCACGCAGGAATCGCGATGCTGTCCGGCGAGATGCCGCCGCCGCTATCCGCCCATGCCGTCTCCGACTTCCACGGACCTGCCGCGCTCGCCGTAATCAAGTCCGTCCCGCCAACCGAGACAACATACGCATTGTCCGCCGGCCACGCCTCATTCCTCCTCGACCACGTCGAGCTGTCGCCCGAAGCCGCAAAGAAGTTCTGTCCCTGCGCGGCCATCTTTTCAAAGTAAGGATTCAGCGTTGTCGGATCAGCCGGCGTCCATCCCCACGAGCAGCCAATGGTGGTCGGAAGCGGGCTGTGGGTCGTAAGCGCACCAATGATCGCCGTGTCCGTCGACCCCACGTACATCACCAGGCTCGACAGCCCCGGTGCCATACCCAGCGCCTGCGTCATGTCCAGCGTCTGCTCCGTATCGTCGCAGTCGCCGCCGGCCTTCGTGTACACACACGACGTGCTGGTCCCGTCCGTCGAGATCACCGACACGGGCACCTTGTTGGTCTGCTTCACATTGGTGTAGTAGGTCGTCAGATCGGCAAGATCCGTTCCCTCATACTCGAACAATCCAAGGTTCTGTCCCGCGCCGGTAAGGGTTCCCGTGCCATAGTACGCCGCGCGCATGTCGCTGCCGAGGAACGAAGCCGAAGGCCCCGATCCAGTCGTCGCATGCGACACCACATCCTTGGCCTCGATTCCATGCGCCGCCGCATAGTCGCTGCGACTCTCCAGCAGCCGGTGCGGAATCGAGTAGTTATCCAACCCCGAAACATGCCACAGCTCAAAGGACAAATCGGTTGTCGGCTCCGCATCCGGAGCATAGAACACCCGGTTCTCCGTCGGATGCTGATAGGTCAGCAGGTGCACGTGGAAGGCGCTCTCCACCGCCGATACCGGTCCCTTCACCTGGACATCCATCGCATCGCGCGACCCGCCCGTTACCGTGAATCCGTTGCTCACCGCGAACTGCACCACCGCCTCGTACTGCGCCTGGCTCGGTCCAAACTTCGCGGTAAACTCCGTCGGCGTTAAAAACTTGTGGAAGGACGAACTGCTCGGGTCATACACATCATTCAGAAAACTTTCCAGGCCGTTCGGATCGCTCAACGGCAACACCAGATTCAGATTCATGATCTGACTCGAGGCCAGCCGTCCGACAGGCTGCGCCTCCCCGTTCGAAACGGCTTCCCGCACATGCCGCGTCATGATGGACTGCGCCTGTGCCCTGACTGCAAGTATCGACACGCCTGCTGCAAGCGTGAGACATAGAATTCCCGATGTACGCATAGTGGATCTCTCCTATCGTGGAATAGCCATATTCTTTTTGTAGCTGGAACTGCGGTCAATCATGGTCTGCTAACTGAAGACTGTCAACAACTTATTCGATTACCTTGGGATGTATCCGCGAACGGCGAACGCACAGAACTCCGCAGCAAAACCGCAGACGTTCGACGCCAAAGTGCATCAAAAGAATTGCAATCTCAATCCGTGGGCACCCAAAGGTCGCTCATCCTCAGGGGGCGAAGCGTCCCATCGCAAAACACGAAAGCATCTCAAGGAAACCATGAAGATCGACTCCGAAAAATTTCGCGTGCATCCAGACGCCAACATCAAACTCATCAAGACACCAACCAAGATTGAACCCTTCTATAAATCCAAAAAGAAGTACCACGCCGTTCTCGAGGAACAGACAGCCGCGCTCAGCGATCAACAGGAGCTCCTCTACGGCTCCAACCGCTATGCGCTCCTGCTCATCTTCCAGGGCATGGATGCATCCGGCAAGGACGGCGCCATCCGCCACGTCATGAGCGGCATCAATCCGCAGGGCTGCGACGTCGCCAGCTTCAAGCAGCCCAGCGCCGCAGAGCTCGAGCACGATTTTCTTTGGCGCACCTACCTCCGGCTTCCCGAACGCGGCAGGATCGGCATCTTCAACCGGTCTTATTACGAGGAGGTACTCGTCGTCCGCGTCCACCCCGAGATACTCAAAGCCGAAGGCCTCTCCGAAGAGCTGAGCGACGACAAAAATATCTGGAAGGACCGCTATCGCTCCATCGTCGACATGGAGCACCACCTGTTCCTCAACGGCACGCGCACCATTAAGTTCTTCCTTCATCTCTCCAAGGAGGAGCAGCGCCAGCGCTTCCTCGCGCGCATCGACGATCCCGCGAAAAACTGGAAGTTCAGCCTCGCCGACATTCACGAGCGCAAATACTGGGATGACTACACGCACGCCTTCGAGGATTGCCTCAACGCCACCAGCACGCAGAACGCCCCGTGGTACGTTGTGCCCGCGGACGACAAGAACAATGCGCGTCTCATCATCTCCAGCATCGTCCTCGACACCATCAAGAGCCTCAAGCTCGCGTACCCGAAGACCACCCCCAAGCACCGCGCCGAACTGCTCGCGATCCGCAAGCAACTCAAGAAGTAGCGGTCACCCTGCGATGCGCCTGCATCGCAGGATCACGCTGCCTAATCCGCCAGCTCATCCGCCAGGTGCAGCCACTTGTCCAGCGTCGCGATCCCACGCTCGATCTCTTCCTTCTCGACGATCAGCGGTGGCGCAATCACAAAGTGGCTCACCCACGCCTGAATGATCACGCCATCAGCCAGTGTCTTCGCGGCAATCTGATCCACCAGCAGCGGCTTGCCCGAGACCTTATCCGTGTACGTGTTGAACGGCTCCTTGGTCACCTGATTCTTCACCAGGTCGACCGCCCAGAACAGCCCCTTACCGCGCACATCGCCGACGCTCTTGTGCCTGGCCTTAAGCGCCTGCAGCTTCTCCGCAACAAACGGCTCGAGCTCCTTCGCACGCTCCACCAGCTTCAGCCGCTTCATCTCGTTGATCGTCGCCACGGCCGGCCCCAGCGTCATCGGATGCGCTTCATAGGTGTGCCCATGTGCAAAGTAATGGTCCTGAAAGAAGTCACCAATCTTCTCGCTCGTCGCGCACAAACCAAGCGGCACATACGCTGACGTGATGCCCTTCGCTGTCGTCAGAATGTCCGGAACCACGCCCCAAAGGTTCATCGCGAACCACTCGCCCGCGCGTCCCCAACCACTCATCACCTCATCCGCAATCAACAGCACGCCCGTCTCGTCACACACCTTGCGCAGCTTGGGCATGTACTCCTCGGGCGGCACAATCACACCGTTGGTTCCAACGATCGGTTCCACCAGCACCGCCGCCACATCGCTCTCATTGCGAATCATGTGCTCGAGGTAATCCACGCACGCAATGCCGCACTCCGGATACGTATGCTTGATCGGACACTTGTAGCAATGCACCTCAGGCCCAAAGATAATGCCCGGCCCCTTGCCGCGCGGCTCCATCGCCCAGCGCCGCGGATCGCCGGTCGCTGCAATGCTCCCCGCGGTAGATCCGTGATAGCTGCGGTACCTCGCAATCACCTTGCTCTTGCCCGTATACATCCGCGCAATCTTGAACGCCGCCTCGTTCGCATCGGTTCCCGACGTCGTAAAGAAGAACTTATTCAACCCCTTCGGCAACACTTCAAGCAGCAGCTTGCTCAACTCCGCGCGCGCTGTCGTCGCATACCCCGGCATCGCATACGCCAGTTCCTCGGCCTGCTTCGCAATCGACGCGATCACCGCAGCATTCTTATGCCCCAGGTTCATGCACATCAGCTGCGACGAAAAATCGAGATACTTCTCCCCATTCGCATCAGTGATGTAACAACCCTCGGCGTCGACAATGTGCATCGGGTTCCAACCCTTCTGGAACCTCCACGTGCCGTAGTTCGTCTCCCGCGTAATCTGCACCACCTCATCCGAGGTCAGCGCCGCGCTCTTCTCCAACACATCACTAGGACTCATAATCTAATCCTTCCACTTCTGCCAACGTCGTGCGATGGCCAATCATCATCAAGTAATAGATTGCTCCCGAAAGGAAGAATCCGACAAACCACGCGTAGTCATACAGAAACGAGACACTCGGCACAAACTTACCCACCAGCGCCGCAAACACTCCCGCCACCAGCGCCACAATCGCCGCTGGATTCAACCCATTCCTGTACTCATACATCCCTCCCCGTCGATACAGCGAGTACGTGTCCAGCCGCGTTCCTCGAACCAGAAAATAGTCCGTAACCATAATCCCGGCCACCGGCCCCAGCAGTCCCGAATACCCCACCAGCCAACCAAACACGTAGCTCCCAAACGTAGCCATCAGTTTCCACGGCATCATCGCAAGGCCAAGAAAACCGGTGATCATCCCACCCGTCCGAAAGCTGATCAGCTTGGGCGCAAGATTCGAGAAATCATTCGAAGGTGAAACCACGTTCGCCGCGATATTCACATTCATCGTCGCAATCAGCAGCCCCACCAATCCAAGAAACGCAATCCATGGCTGATGAAATTTGCCGAGCAGCGTCACCGGATTCCATATCGGTTCACCAAACACCACCGTCGACGCCGATGTAACGGCAATCCCAATAAACGAGTACAGCACCATCGCCACCGGCAGCCCAAACGCCTGCCCCACAATCTGCGACTCCTGCTTCTTCGCATACCGCGTGAAGTCCGGAATATTCAAGCTCAACGTCGCCCAGTACCCCACCATTGCCGTGAGTGAGGGAAAGAAGAACTTCAGAAATCCATGCATCGTCGTGAACTTGCTCGGCGTCGCCAGCATCGGCCCAAAGCCGCCTGCCTTGTGTAGCATGAACCCGAGCAGCGCCAATCCGAGCACCAGCATCAGCGGCGCCGAAAAGCTCTGCAGGAACCGTATCGACTCCACGCCCCGCCACACCACCACCATGTTCAGCGCCCAGAATCCCAGGAAGCACACCCACGTCACGCCCGGCATATGCGCGCTTGCAGGCCACAACACCGCAAGCATCGCGGCAATCGCCTGCCCGCCAATCCACGTCTGAATCCCAAACCAACCGCACGCCACAATCGCGCGCAGCATCGCCGGAATATTCGCGCCCACCGGCCCAAAGCTCGCCCGCACAAACACCGGAAACGGAATCCCATACTTCGCACCCGCATGCGCATTCAGCAGCATCGGGATCAGCACGATGAGATTTCCGAGCAGGATCGTCCCCACCGCCTGCTTCCAGTTCATGCCGCCGGCGATCAAACTCGCCGCGAGCATGTACGTCGTCACCTCCATCGACATCGAAAACCAAAGCGCCACATAGTTGTAGGTCCCCCATGTGCGCTGCGCCGGCATCGTTGGCGCGAGATCATCGTTATACAGCCGCGCATCCGGCGCATGCTCCCCGGCAAACTCATCGCTATCCATCGTGACGTTCGCCAGCGGCGTCCTCAACCCATCCCTCCACCATTAGCCTCACGCTTCACAAACCGACCGCGCCCCGTCACTCCCAAAAACTTCCCTGGCTGCGCAACGTTGTCCACCACCAGCTCCCCGCGCGACCACACCTTAGCCGCATTGCCCATCACCTTCCACCCCTCAAACATCGAGTAATCCGTTGCCATGCACTGCGTCGCCGCCGAGATCGTATACTCCGCCTTTGGATCCCACAGCAGAATATCCGCGTCCAGCCCTTCGGCGATGCGCCCCTTGTGTCGCTCCATACCAAAGATCCTCGCAGGGTTCGTCGCACTCAACGCGACAAACTTCTCCGGCGAAATCCTCCCCGCATTCACACCGAAGTGCCACAGTATCTGCAGCCGATTCTCCACCCCCGGCCCGCCATTCGGAATCTTGCGAAAGTCTCCGCGCCCCAACTCCTTCTGATCCGCAAACCGAAACGGACAATGGTCCGTCGACACCACAGCGAGCGACCCATCCGCGAGCGCCTCCCACAGCGGCGCTTGATTCCAGCGTTCGCGCAGCGGCGGAGTGAACACATACTTCGCCTCCTCCCAACTTTTGCCCGGCATCTGTTCCTCAATCGACAGCACCAAATATTGAATGCAAGTCTCGGCCAGAGCCTTCGCCCCACGCCCCTGCATAAACTTCAGCGCCGCCAGCGAATCCTCATTCGACAGATGCACGATGTACGCCGATGCCCCCGCCATATCCGCCAAGGCAATCGCGCGATGCGTCGCCTCTGCCTCCGCCTTCGGGCTCCGCGACAGCGCATGGAAGTGCGGCTCCGTCTTTCCCTCCGCAATCATCTGCGCCACCACTACGTCGATCGCGCTGCCGTTCTCCGCATGCACACAGCACAGCGCATTCAGCGCCGCGGCCTTCTGCATCACCCTGAACATCAGCCCGTCGTCGATCATCAGCACGCCCGGATACGCCATGAACAACTTGAAGCTCGAAATGCCCTCGGCGACCATCTCCTCCATCTCACGCAGTCCCTGCGCCCCATCCCCTGGCCCCAGATCCGTCACCGCCATATGCAGCGAATAATCCACGCAGGCCTTTCCGCGCGACTTCGCTCGCCACACATCGAAAGCCTCGCGCATAGTGTGCCCCTGGCTTTGCAGCGCAAAATCAATCAGCATCGTCGTGCCACCCACCGCCGCTGCCTGCGTCCCCGTGGTGTAATCATCCGCCGACGTTGTCCCCCCAAACGGCATATCCAGATGCGTATGCACGTCGATCCCACCCGGCATCACCAGCAGCCCGTCCGCGTCCACCACCTCGTGTCCTGCCTCGTTGATGCCAGTCCCAACGCGCGCAATCATCTCGCCCGACACCAGCACGTCCAGCTTCCTGGACTCCGTGGCGCTCACCACCGTTCCATTCTTAATCAGGATTCCCATAGCCGCTCCCTAAGCCTTCACACTCTCCGCACTCGCCACGCGTTCCGCCCAGGTCTCCGGCGGCAATCCCGTCTCAACGCGCTCCATCGTGATGCACTCCGGCACAGGACAAACCAGCGAGCACAGATTGCACCCCACACACTCGTCTGCATCCACACGAGGAATTCTCTCGAGCGGCGTCACCGCGCTATTCAATCCCCCACCGTCTAAATCCAACTTCGGAATCGGCGTCGTCGCAATCGTCTTAACCGACTGTGCAAACACCATCGCCGGCGTAGGCTTGCCGTGCGGATTCGGCTCGTGCTGCGCGTAGCGCGGATCCGTCCCCAACACCGGCTGCTCCATCCCGCCGTCCACGCGGTCCAAATGAATGCACTGATGCGCCCCGTCCCAACAAGCCGTGTAACAAAGCTGGCAGCCAATACATTTATCCGCATGGATCTCAGCAACCACACGGAAGTTGAGATTCAAATGCTTCCAGTCGCGCATATTCGGCAGCGACAATCCACGAAAATCCTCGATCGTCTCGTACCCCTTGCGCCGCATCCACGCGAGCAAGCCATCGCCCATGTCCTCGACAATGCGATACCCGTAGTGCATCGCCGCCGTGCACACCTGCACCGTGCCCGCGCCCAGCAGCATGAACTCCGCCGCATCCTGCCAGCTTCCAATGCCACCGATCCCACTCATCGGGAGCGCCGCCAGCGGATCGCTCATCACCTGTTGGACCATGTTCAGCGCGATTGGCTTCACGGCGGGTCCACAGTACCCTCCGTGCGAACTTTTTCCATCCACATTCGGCCGCGGCTCCAGCGTCTCAAGGTCAATGCCGGTGATCGAATTAATCGTGTTGATCGCACTCAGCGCATCGGCGCCCGCACGCCGCGCCGCGCGCGCCGGCATGCGAATATCGCTGACGTTGGGCGTCAGCTTCACAATTACCGGCGTGCGCGCCTTCTCCTTCACCCACCCCGTAATCTGCTCGCAGTACTCCGGCACCTGCCCCACCGCAGATCCCATGCCGCGCTCACTCATCCCATGCGGGCATCCAAAGTTAAGTTCCAGCCCATCGACGCCAGCATCCTCCGCACGCTGCACCATCTCGTGCCAAACCTCGCGCTTACTCTCCACCATCAGGCTCGCGATCACCACGTGCTTCGGATACCTGCGTTTCACCTCCGCCATCTCGCGCAGGTTCACCTCCGGCGGCCGATCGCTGATCAGCTCAATATTGTTGAAGCCCATCATCTTCTGCCCGTTCCAATCAATCGACGAGTAGCGCGAACTCACATTTGTTACCTGATCGCCAATCGTCTTCCACACCGCGCCGCCCCACCCCGCATCGAACGCGCGCATAATCTGCTCGCCACAATTGGTCGGCGGCGCGCTAGCCAGCCAGAAGGGATTCAAGCATTTAATTCCCGCGAACGTAGTCTCAAGCGTTGCCATGTTGACCTCCCGGGTCCTCCGGCAAACTCACCGGCTTCGCCGACAGCCAAACCGCAATTCCAATTCCCGCGCGCTTTCCATCCGCAACCGCGTCCACCACCTCGCGCCCTCCGTTGGTGCAATCCCCTCCCGCAAAAAACTTCGGGTTCGAGGTCTGTCCCGTCTCGCGATCGATCACAATTCGTCCACGCTCCAGCCGCACCTTGCCGCCGGCAAACTCCGCATGCGTCCCCTGCCCAATCGCCAGCACCACCAACTCCACGGCCAGCGTAAAGTTCTCGAACTGATTCGGCACCAGCGAACCATCCTCCGATCTCTCCAAATGCGCCAACTCGAGCCCATGCACCCTCTTCGTTCCCGTCAGCCTCACCGGAGCCACGTGCCACAAAAACTTCACGCCCTCCTGCTTCGCGTGCTCATACTCAAACGCGAACGCCGACATCTGCTCCGGCCCTCGCCGATACACCATGTGCACCTCGCTCGCACCTAGCCGCACGGCCGCATTCGCCGCATCAATCGCAGTATTTCCCGCGCCAATCACTGCCACGTGCGAAGGAACATCCTGCAGCTTCCCACTCTTATATCCCGCAATAAAATCGAGCGCATTCGTCACGCCCTCCAGCTCCTCACCCGCCACGCCAAGCTTATGGATCGCTCCCAGCCCCATGCCCAGAAACACCGCATCGTAGGCCGCCTCAAGCTCCGCGAGTTTCGCCTCATCAACGACCGTCTCGAAGTGAAATTCCACACCCAGCTCAGCCAGCATATCGATCTCGCGCAGGCTCTCGGCGAGCGGCAGCTTGTACTCTGCGATGCCATAGGTATTCAGACCACCCGGCAGCGGCCTCGCATCGAAGATCTCCGCCCGCACACCGCGCCTGCGCAACTCCGCCGCACAAGCCAGCGACGCCGGCCCACCACCAATCAACGCCACGCGCTTGCCCGTGTCCGCACCCGGCGTAAATGGCAGCGGATCGCCACTCGCATGCAGCGCATCCATCGCAAATCGCTGCAAGCGTCCAATCTCAATCGGCTGTTTGTTATATCGATGCATCACGCAGGCGCCCTCGCACAGCACCTGCACCGGGCACGCCCGCGAGCAACTCGCCCCCAGAATATTCGCCTCGAGGATCGTTCGCGCCGACCCCTCTAAATTCCCGCTCGCTATCTTCTTGATGAACTTCGGCACATCAATGTGCGTCGGACAGGCCCCCATGCACGGCGCATCGAAGCAGTACAAACATCGCAGCGCCTCGGTCACCGCAGCGGTCTTCTCCAGCGGCGGATGCAGATCCGCAAACCGCGCCGCAACCTCCGCCGATACCTCTGCCTTCGAAAAAAAGTCGGTCGCCTCACTCATCGGAACGAGCACCTCTCCTTCTCAAATCCGCGCCCGCCCTGGTCCGGGGCTGCTGGATGCCGGGGCTCTCGGATGAAGGTTAGATTATGCACCATCCGCACCGAAAGTGGGAGCGTCAGCCTCGGCTCCTCAAGCTCCCCGCCGCGCAATCCACTCCATCGTCTTCTCGCTCAGGCGCACAAACGCCTCCACCGCCTGCTCCAGGTGCTCGCGTTTGGTGTCTTCCGCAGCATTGTGGCTGAGCCCCTTCAAGCTCTGCACAAACATCATCACCGTCGGAATCCCCAGCCGCGCAACCTCCGCCGCATCATGCAGCGGCCCGCTGGGCAGCCGCTCGCTCGTCCCCACCGTCTCCACAATCGCCTCTTCCGCCAGCGTGATCAACTCAGCCGAAAACGGTATGGGCTCAATCGACCAGATCTTCGCCCACTCCACCGTGCACCCTTCTTCCTGCGCAAATCGCTCACTCGCCGCCCGCGCCTCGCGCAGCATCTGCGCCAACACCTCCGCGTCGAGATCCCGCATATCCAGCGTCGTCTCGCAGCGACCCACCACCGCGGTCACAATCCCCGGAAACGTCTTCACACTTCCCATCGTCGCGACAGCCTGGGGATGCTTCCGCGCAATCGGACGAATCTTCAACGCCAACTTCGCCGCCGCTGCCAGCGCATCCCGCCGCACCTCCATCGGCGTCGAACCCGAATGAGCCTCCTGCCCCCGAAACGTAATCGCCCACCGCTCCACGCCTTTGGTCCCCTGCACCACCGCGAGCGGCTTCCCCAACCGCTCAAGAATCGGCCCCTGCTCAATATGCAGCTCGATATACGCTGACAAGTTCTTCTGCTCCCGCACGGCCTCACCGACCCGCTCAACATCCACACCACAAGCCGCCAGCGCAGCCTCCAGCGTCAAGCCATCCCTGTCCGTCCGCGCGCGATCCGCCTCCACCGTAGCCTTACCCGCAAACGCAGCCGATCCAAACAAACTCCGCCCAAACCGAGCACCCTCTTCATCCGCCCAGTCCACCAGCTTCACCGTGACCGGCGGCTGCCCTCCATACACCTCCGCGGCATGCGTCAACACCTCCAGCCCGGCCATCACGCCCAGGCACCCATCCAGCCACCCGCCATTCGGCACCGAGTCCAAATGACTTCCCACCACCAGCGCCCGCGCACTTTCCCCCGCCAGCGTCACCCAATGATTCCCCGCGGCATCATAATGCGCCTCAAGCTTCGCGCCCGTCGCTTCGTTCACCCCCTTCAGCTTCTCCTCAGACCAAGCCCGCGCCTTCAGCCACGTCGGCGACCACGCCACCCGCTGCGCCCCAGACTCATCCGCCGTCAGCGCCTTCAGCTCCTCCAGATTCGCGATCACCCGCCCAGCATCCACCATCCCTGCACCTCACCTCACCCAACCTAGCACCAACCCAACAAAGCGGGCCACCTCCGCAGAGGCAGCCCGGCTTCTCTAATCCCTATTCCCTGTTCCCTAATCCATGCTCTTACTTGCTTCCCGGCGGCACAATCCCATTCATCCGCAGATACTCCACCAGCTGCCCATAGTGATCGTAGCCATGCGCCACGCCAAAGGCGGCGAGCGTCGCCCGTGTGCCTTGACCATCGATCGGCTTGATCGGCAGAAACGCATTCTCCGGCGTGATCGTCGCAATCGCCTGGTGGGCAAATTTGAACGACGCCGCCAGCGCCGCGACAGCCTCATCCTTCGTCTTGATATCTCCCAGCGCCTTCAAATCCACATCTGGCTTCATTCCGCCCACTGCCGAATAGAAGTAGTAGTTGGCCTCCGCCACATGCGTCACCTGCTGCACAAACGTCCGCACTGTAGCGAACTTCGCGCCCTGCCCCGGAACAAAGATCGCCACCGACGGCGCGAAGTTGTATTTGTCCGCGGGCATCGCCTTCACCACGCCCATCGCATCGTTCTCATACAAGTTCAGCAAGTCATCCAGAGCCTTCGCCGGCGACGTCGCACCCATCTTCATCGGCTCATCCATCTTCATCTGCGCACTTGCCGCCACAGAACCAATGCTTGCCAGACAACAAGCACCCAACGCCAGACCCATCGTCATCATCTTTAACCGCATCTCGATCACCTCAGTTCAAATTCCGTTCTAAGAGCACATCCAGCCTAGCAGTACCCCCTTTCCACAGCATAAAAATATTCCCGAGCGAAATCAGCACTCACCCGTCTTTCGCTGTAGAGGTTAAACATGGCGTCAGGCAGCCACTGGGAAAGGGGATGGGACGTGGCGTTTGTCTCCGCGGAAACCGCATCGGAGACGGACCTGACTGCGCTCGTCCAGACCTACTCCGCGCTGCTCTTCCGCGTCGCCCACTCCATCCTCCGCAACCGGGCCGAGTCCGAAGACGTTGTCCAGGACGTCTTCCTGCGTGTCCTCGAACACCGTCTGAAGCTTCCCGACATCCGCGACCTCCGCGTCTGGCTGGTCCGCATCACCTGGAATCTGGCCATCGATCGCCGCCGCCGCATCCGCCCCGACCAGCTCGACGAGCCCTTCGCAGAGTCCCTCGTCGCCCGCACCGCCCCGGCCGACCAGGCCCTCTCCGACGCCCGCCAGATCACGGCTACTCTCCGCGAAATCGAGCGCCTCCCCAAACCCGAGCGCCACGCCCTGCTGCTCTCCGCCATCGACGAGCTCAGCATCACCGAGATCTCCACCATCCTCCACCGCTCCGAATCCGCCGTCCGCGCCCTGCTCTTCCGCGCCCGCACCCGCCTCCGCGAACGGCTCGAGAAAGGAACCTCCGCATGAATCACCAACCCGCCAACACCTATCCCGACGCCCGCATCGACCAGGTCCTCGACGCCCTGCGCACCACCGAGCCCCCCTCCGGCCTCGAACAGCGCATCGCCGCCCGCCTAGCCCAGGCCGCCGAAGCCCGCACCCTGAATACGGAAGACCGTGTCGCCACACCACCTTTTCTCGCCGTCATCCTGAACGCAGTGAAGGATCCCTGTATTTCGCTCGCCCCGGCAAAGTTCTACAGCGCAGCCGCCTTCACCGTCGTCCTCGCCCTCACCACCCTCACCCTGCTCCACAATCGGACGCCCACCACCACCGCCCAAACCATTCCCACCAGTCATCCACAGTCCGGGGTGCCCCATCTTCGCGACGGCATCATCGTCGCTAAGGTGGGTTCCCCGGTGGACGCAGTATCACCCACCACCCAGGTATCCCAAGCTTTCAGCCTCGGGTCTCATAACCCCCTCGAAGCAGCACCGGTTCCACTCTCGCCGTCCGCGCAGGACCCCGAAGCCATCGCCCTCGCCGAAACCCTCGCCCCCAGCCGTCCCGCCCCACCCATGCCCCTCACCGCGCAGGAGAAGCTCATCCAAGCCGCTACCCGCCCCGGCCAACCCATCCAGCTAGCCGAGCTCGACCTCGCCCGCGCCCCCATCCTCCGCGCCGCCGCCGAAGCCCGCGAACACGCAAGCGTCGAGAGCTATGTCAAAAGCCTTCTCGCCCCCTTCGCCGTAGCCGACGCGCTCCAACCCACCACCGTCTCTCAACCGCAGGAAGCCCCCACTTCAGCCCCTGCAGAGCCAACCTCCAACCCCTCCAACTAAAACTCAACGAACGGAGCTTCACCCAATGACTCGCACCCAATCCCGCCGCACAGGCGCACGATCCCTCATGGTCCTCGCCGCCTGCCTTCTTCCTCTCACCCTCGCCGCCAGGGCGCAGGATGACAACGCTCCAAGCCACGTATCTGCTGCCGTAGAGCGGACCAATCCCTGCATCGCCTTGATCGGCGCCCCCACCCAGACACGCACCTTCTACCTGACCAATGTGACCCAGCAGCTTCAAGGCAATCAGATTATGGTCGCCATCCGCAATATGCTCTGCCCATCGATAAAGGTCTATTACGTCGATGCACAAAAAACCATCATCATGGTGGCTCCCCCGGTCGAGCTCGAGCGCGCCGAGAAAATCGTCCATGACCTCAACCTTGCAATCAAAACCTACCGCGTCACCTACACCCTCACAGAACTCGATGCCGGCAAAACCGTCAGCACCCAACACTTTTCCGTGCTGCTCGCCGACGGAGAGCACACCAGCATGAAGGAAGGAAATAAGATCCCCATCGCCACGGGCACCTATGCGAACGGCGCTGCGTCCACCTCTCCCAGCTCCGAGATACAAACCCAGTTCACCTACCTCGACGTCGGCATGAACTTCGACACCACCATCACGGTGTCAGGCAATAGCGTCCTCCTGAAGTCGAAGGTCGAGGACTCCAGCCTGGACCAGCCCGTCACCATAGCCGGCGTCACCGAGCCGGTCGTACGCCAATCCGTCCTCGACGGCACCTCCGTCCTCACTCTGGACAAACCCTTCATGCTCGGCACCATCGACATTCCCAACACTGCCCGCCACATGGACATCGCCGTCCTCATCGAACAAATCAAGTAACCCCCTTCTCCAATGCCTCACGGTCGCGCAGAATCACCGCGCAGCCGTGAGGCCCTTTTCATTGCGGCATCCATAGCTACCCATTGCATCAAGCAAAGCTACCCATCGCGCCGCCCAAAGCTACCGTCATCCTGACCCTCGAGCGTAGCGAAGGGGAAGGACCCCTGTAGTTGCTGTTGTCGTTGCTGTTGTTGCTGCCCTTGCCTTTCTTTCTGTCATTCCCTCCGGGAATCTGCTTCTGTCCTTGCCTTCTGTCCTTGCCGCTATCGTTGTCCGTTCTACCGGATTAGCAGGGGGCTTCAGCCCCCTGAATCCTGCCCATCCAGAAAAAGGGCTTTAGCCCCGGGTTTCACCGCCGCCCGCACCGCCCAAAATAAATACCTCGAAAACGCCCCAAAATCCGCGTGTCAACCCCCCAACATCCGCCAAATCCCACAAAACCCCCATCCCCACTGCCGATTTCTCTTTCCGCAACGTGGCATAGTTACCCCCACCCACCGCCTACAATAGAACTAGACCTCTAACTCACAAGAACCGTCCAATCTTCCTCGTCTGCTCAGGGCTAACCTCTTTGGATAGGCTACTTTACCGATAAGTCAAATGATTGCCCTACTTTAGCGGAGGGGGAGGGGGATACTTGTGCCCCTAACTGGTTCGTTTTGTTAGACCTGGCGAGAAAGTATGGGGGGGTAGGGGTGGGGGGTACCCTGTACCCGAATACAATCGAGCCTATGGACCGGATCTACCTCGACGCCAACGCCACCACCCCCGTTCTGCCCCAGGTGGTCGAGGCCATGCGTCCCTTCTGGTCCGAAACCTTCGGGAATCCCAGCTCCGCGCACCACGCCGGCCAGCGCGCCCGCTCGGCCGTAGACCACGCCCGCACCTCCATCGCCCGCCTGCTCGGCTGTTCGGCAAAGGAGATTGTGTTTACCTCCGGCGGCACCGAGAGCGACAACCTAGCGCTCGACGGCGTCCTGGCTCCCTTCCTCGGGAAGCGCCAGCCCGCCCACCTCCTCACCACCGAAATCGAGCACCACGCCGTCCTCTACACCGCGCAGTCCCTCCGTCGCCGCGGCGCAGAGGTCACCTATCTCGCTCCAAATCGCGAAGGCATCATCGACCCCGAAGCCTTCGAAGCCGCCCTCCGTCCCGACACCGAACTGGTCTCCATCATGTTCGCCAACAACGAAACCGGAGCCATCCAGCCCATCGGCAAGCTCGCCCGCATTACAAAGGCCTACAACCCGGCCATCCTCTTCCACACCGACGCAGTGCAGGCCGCCGGCAAGCTTCCGATCGACCTGACGGGCGCACTCAAGAACGTCGACCTCCTGTCGATCTCTGGACACAAAATGTACGCCCCGCAAGGAACGGGCATCCTCTTCATCCGCAGCGGCGTCCACGTCGCAGCTCTGCTCCACGGAGGCCCGCAGGAGCGCCAGCGCCGCGCCGGCACAGAAAACGTTCCAGGCATCGTAGCCCTCGGCGGCGCCGCCGAACTCGCCCAGGCCTGGCTAGCCTCCGACGAGCCCGCGCAACTCGCAGCCCTACGCGACAAGCTCGAGACCGGCCTACTCGCCGCCATCCCGAACACCCACGTCAACGGCTCAACCGAACACCGCTCGCCCAACACCACCAACCTACGCTTCGACAACGTCGACGCCGAAGCCCTCCTCATCGCGCTCGACATGCAAGGCATCGCCGCCAGCTTCGGCGCCGCCTGCCAGTCCGGCGCCACCGAGCCCTCGCACGTCCTGCTCGCCATGGGCCTCAGCCCCGCAGAAGCCCGCTCCAGCCTGCGCCTCTCCCTCTCCCGCCTCACGACAGCCCAAGAGATCGACCGCGCCTTGTCCATCATCCCCGCCGCCGTAGCCCGCCTCCGCGCGATCGCATAAAAAGCAACGCCGCTCCATCGCGGAGCGGCGCTTTCTAATCCCTGTTCCCTAATCCCTGCTTTACAGGTACCAGGGAATATTGACGACGACGATCCGCTGATTGCCCTTCAGAAGAAGCAGCAGCTTGAGCAGCTGCACGCGCTGGCCGTGAAGCAGATTCTCCCACCAATGCCGCACCACCAGCTCCGGCAGCAGCACGGCGATCTTCCGCCCGGGAAAGTCATCCTCGAGCTTCAGCACGTAGTCCATCAGCGGCGACAGAATCGTGCGGAAGCTGCTCTTCACCGTCACCAGCTCCGGCTCAGCCATGTTGTGCTCGCGCACCGGCTTCAACACCATCTCTTCCCAAACCTTGCCCAGCGTGTCGGAGTCGTCCGAGTCAACGTGCACAACCTTCACCACCGGACTCATCAGCATCCCGAACCGCATCGCCTTTTCGGTCACCTTGTCCCAGGTCGCCATCGGGATCACCACGATCGGCGGCGCCAGGCCAGTCAGCCGCAGCGGCGTCGGATCGATCGTCTCCGCGCGCACCCGCGTGTAGTGCCGCTTCACCGCCATCATCAGCCAGATCAATATCGGCACCAACAGCGCCGTAACCCACGCGCCCTCCAGAAACTTCGAGAACAGCAGCACACACAGCGTGATTCCTGTCGCGGTCGCGCCCAGCCCATTCACAAACATCTTGATCAACCGGTGCGGAGCGTCCATCGTCTTATGCCAGTGCATCACCATTCCGGCCTGGCTCAACGTAAACGCCAGGAACGCGCCAATCGCGTACAGCGGAATCAGGGCGTCGGTTACACCCCTGAAGATGATCAGGATCAGCGCTGTCAGCCCCGTCAACGCGTAGATGCCATGCGAAAACAGCAGACGGCGTCCGCGCAGCAGGAAGACGTGCGGCAGATAGTCCTTACCGGCAATGGCGCGCGCCATACGTGGAAAATCCGCGAACGCGGTGTTTGCACTGAAGGAAAGCGCCGCCAGCACCGAACCCATCGTCAGGAAGTAAAACCACTGGCGCCCAAACACAGCTGCCACTTCAATGGACAGCACGCTCTGATACGTCGTGGCGTTTGGATCCATCGCCGTTACGCCGTACGCGCGCGCCACGTAGCTCAATCCAAACAACAGAATAATCAGGATGCCGATGATGACCGTCAGCGTGACGTTGGCATTCTTGCTGCGCGGTTCCTTGAACGCGGTCACACCGTTCGATACCGCCTCGACTCCGGTCATGGCCGCGCAACCGCTGGAGAACGCCTTGAGCAGAAGGTACAGCAGCAACCATCCCGCCAGCTTGCTCGTCGGATTGTCGACAGGCGGTGGCGGGGTCCAGTGCGGTATCGGATGACCGTGCGTGCTCAGCGCCTCGAACACACCCACGCCGATAGTGGTCAGCAGCGTCCCTACAAACAGGATAGTCGGCAGCAGAAAGACGAAGCCGGTCTCCTTCACACCGCGCATATTCACGAGCGCGATGACCGCCAGGATGATCAGGCACATGAGCATCTGGTGCTGATGCAGTTGTGGCCCATACTTCGTCTCCTGAAACGCGCTCACTAGTGCCGTTACGCCGGCTGAGATGCCTACCGCTGCGGTCAGCACGTAATCGATCATCAGCGCCGCAGCCGCAAACAGCCCCGCCCGGTCGCCCAGATTTTCGCTCGCTACCGTGAACGACCCACCGCCGTTCGGATACGCCACAATCGTCTGCCGATAGCTGAAATAAAGGATGGTCAGCAATGTAAGAATCAGCCCAAAGATTGGCAGTAGATAGTGCTGTACTCCCCAGATTCCCAGCGGAATCAGCAGCGTCATCGCTGCTTCAGGCCCGTATGCTGCGCTGGTTAAACCATCCAGCCCGAAGATCGGGATCCCCACCGCCGGACTGATCTGTGCACTGTGCGCCTCATCGGACGCTAACGGCCTGCCAAACAATACGTCAAAAAGCTTCATATACCTCGCAAAATATCCGGAAAGCCGCCGTGGGCTTCCCGTTGGTCGCACAAGGCGCACCGTTAGATATCCTACGACACTTCTGTCAATGCTCCAGATACGATTTTTACAATCTCCTGATCTTTTTCTTACAACTCCCTTCTCCGCAGAATCGCTTCATCCCAAAAGACTAGCCATAATTTGCAACAAGTTAAGGAATTTGATCGCGCCGCCCGCCGCCGGCTGCTCCGCCTTCTCACAGCGTCATGCCCGGCATCCACGCCCTCTTCCAATGCTTTAGATATTGATGCCTTTCAGGTAGGCATAGCTCTCCGTCATGCTCTCCAGCACCGGGCCGGAGGTCTCATCCTGGTCCAGATACGCATACCGTATTCCCTGCCACTTGGCCTGCACCAGCAGCTTCGGCCAATCGATCGCGCCCTTGCCCAGCTCTGTGAAGTGCTGTCCTTCGGGTCCCATCGTGAAGCCCGTCGGCGCGCCGGGCGTGCGGTCCTTCAGGTGAATCAGCTTCACCCTATTCTTGTACGTCTTCATCATCAATCCCGGGTTCTGACCCCCCTGGACGAGCCAGTAGATGTCCAGCTCAAGGTTTACCAGCGTCGGATCGCTGGCTTGCATCAGCGTCTGCCATCCGGTAAGCCCGTTCTCCTGCACCTTGAACTCGTAGCAGTGATTGTGAAACACAAACTTCATTCCCGCCTGGCTCACCTTCAGGCCCCACGCGTTGAAGTCCGCCGCACCCTTCTCAAACCCTGCCGAAGACGTCCACTGATCTTTCGGCAGCATCGGGCACACCATGTACTTCAGCCCCAGCTGCTTCGCATAATCGATCTTGTCTTCAAACCCCGCGTAGTCGAAGTGGGCCGACACCAGCCCCAGCCCTGAATCGTCCACAATCTTTTTCAGCTCCGCCGCCGGATGGTCATACACCACCGGATACAACTCGATCTGCGTGAAGCCAATCTGCTGGATCGCCTTCAGAATTCCGGCCAGGTCAGTCGCCGCCTGTCGCCGAACCATGTACAGCTGCACGCCATAGTTCAAATTGCCCGGGTCCTGCCCGGCAAACGCATTGCGCGGAAAGCTGATCACACAACCCGCAGCCATCGCGGTCTTCTGTAAAAAATCACGCCGTGTCGTCATCCTGAATATGCCTCTCTCTTTGCTGGCTTTGCTCTTGGTCGAGACCTTCTGCGCACACAACGCGCACAGGCACTCCCGTCACCCACCGCGAAACTCTAGTCCCGGATTTCGCGAAGGTCAAACCCACGCATTGACCTTCTCAATACATCCCATCGCTCAAAAGTGGTACACCACATCCGACGCCACCGTGAACTGATTCCGGCGCGTTCCCTGGTCATACGCCGTGTTGTCCCACGCATGGTCAAACCGAATCTCCGGCCGTATCTGCACCGTCGTTCCCACCCAGTGGTTCCACGACAGCGTCTCCTCGTTATATCGACCGGCATACCCCGTTCGCTGGCCCTTCTTGTCGTCCAGAAAATCCGTCCGAAGCGACAGATAGTCGTGCGTCCCGAGCTCCTTGTTGATGTAGTTCACCGCCGCCCACTCCGGCGCGAAGCATCTTACCTCTCCCGGCGCGCAGTTCGCTCCATTGGTTCCCTTCTCCGGAGCGATCGGCGGCAGGCCGTCCACTCCATGCACACTCGGAACGTCCGTTTGGTACATCGCATACGCCTCGGTTGCCATGTGCCAACTCTTATTGAACTTGTGATACCAGGTGCCGTCATACATCTGCAGATTGTTGTACGCGTACGTCCCGTTATTGATCCCATTTGCGCACAGGTAGAGGTTGTTGTTCACGGTCTTCGTCGTATAGTCCACGCACCCGGTAAAGGACAGCTTCGCATCCGGCGTCCAGGGCGCCACATCATGGCTCGCCGAGATCTCGCCCTGCACCGTCCAGTGGTAATTCAACTGCACTGTAGCAATCGCCCCCGTATCCGTAAACGGATCCACCGAGTACAGCAGCGAGTGGCTGAACATGTAATTATTCGGCGTCAGCTGCGCCTCAATTCCCGGCACCGAGATAAACCGTCCCACGCGCAGATTCATCCCCTGCGCCACATGCGGAAAGTACACATCCAGATATTCCAGCACCGGATCGAATCCATATTGGTGATCATCATCGAGTAACTGCCAGCTCAAATATCCCTTGTTCGTCGTCGACCGATAATCCGTCCCAAAGAACGACGTGAGATGAAATCCCCAATCGATATGGTCCCGCTGCACGCTATCCGGCAGCCGCTCCACGTACACCACAAACTGCTGCAGTTCCAGGCGGTTGGAGTAGATGTCATTGGTCTCGGGCGCGTTCCGGTCCCGCGACGTGCTCAGATTCACGCCCGGCGACACCCAGCCATACACCTTCGTGCGCCCCGTGGCACTATTCCACGCCGTCTGCAACGGATACACATTCCCATCCGACTCTCCGATCGTGGGCGACCCTCCATAGGACCAGTCCGCGCTGGGGAACGGCGGTGAATCAAGCGGACTCGCAAATCCGCGCCTGGGCGCCGGCGTTGCTGCAGCGGCAGCCTTCGCGGCCGCTCCATCCCAGTCGTCGCGATAGAAATCTCCCCACCGCTCCCAGAAACCCTTCGCCTCGGGCGTGCCCGCTGGCTGGACCGCCGCTGGCGGTGCGGGTGCCTCTGGCAACTGCTGTGCCCCCGCATACGCTGTCCCACCTAACACCGCCAGCAACAAACACACGACCTTCATCCACTTCACCGATCACTTTCGTCTGACCTATCCATCCTAAGGCGGCCCATCGAGCGTCGGCGCCTGCACTTCTACAAATCGCCCATCCGGTAGCCGAACAACGGTCGGCGCATACGTGCCCAGCAGCTTGCGCGTCCACCAAATCCCCTGCGTGCGCTTCTCCTCCGGCGTGCTGAACCAATATTGCCACAGCACCGCCCTCACCATCTTCGGAGGCGCGGCAGCAAACGGGTCTCCACGAAACAACCCCAGGACATCTTTATCGCCCTCCAACAATCGCTCCTCCGTCAACGGCACAATCAGCGCACTCTGCCACGTTGTCAGCGACGCGAACCACAGATTCCAATCGAACCGCGGCTGATACGGCGCATAGATCCTTGGCCGCTCCGACACATCCTGCGGCTTGAAACGAAATGTGTAGGGCGTCCACGTCTTCCCATCATTCGATCCCTGGAATTCAATCTCATACCGATGCGGCGTCATCACGGCGAACAATCCATATTGATTCGCAATCCGCAGCGGCTCCAGCGCGGCCACCGGTGAGCTCGGCAGCGGAGCCTCACGCCAGAACATCCACACCATCTCCATCGTCGTCGCATAGGCAACCGAGGTCAGCAGCACCGCCGCCACCGCGACGCCTAATCCCGACAATCCCTTCAGCGGTTTCAGCGGCTGTGTCACCTGCGAATTCGCCGCCGCGCGCTCATCCTCCGCCTCGACTCCTGCACGCCACCGCGCCGGCACAAACCGTCGCAGCGTCCCATCATCCAGCAGCAACACCGCCAGCACCAGCACCAGGTAGTTCAGAAACGCATAGTTCGCGGTAGCAATCACCACCACCTGCCATACCGTCACGATGCAGAAGCACGCGACCCTCCACCGCCGCGGCAGAAACGCCATCCACACCAGCACCAGCTCCATGCCCAGCGTCGCACCCGCGGTTGCCTTCTGAAACCAGTGCGGCAGATGCTGCAGATACCATCCAATCCATGTCGGCAGCGGTCCATTCTGGTAGTACTCGTACATCGCGGTCAGGTTGCGCCACGTAGGATCGCCGCTCAGCAGCTTCACTGCGCCCGACTCAAAGTAAATCCGAAACCACTCCCACAGCAGCAGCAACCATGCCGCGCGGATCGCCAGGGTCTTTCTTCCCCACCCCGGCCACAGACCTCCCGGCGCTACAAACAGCGACAGAAACCCGGCCTCCAGCAACATCCCATCCGACTGGTATTGCCCAAAGTCCTGCGACACCGCAATGAAGCTGAGAAAGCACACAAAGCAAACCGTCAGCGAGAGGCGCGGCGCCACATTCGCCACCACCAGCACGGACGCCACCAGCCCCACCCACACCAGGGCCATCAGCGCATGGTTCCCACTCCCCCACCACAGCACGGTCGGCGCATACCAAAGCCGCAGCGCGCCCAGTGTCCGCACCTTCTCCAGGTACTCACCCGCCGGCAGAATTCCCTGCGCCCCGATCATTCCGCGAATCTGAAACGCCAGCGCCAGGAACGCTGAAAAATAGATCGCCCCCATCGCACGCAGGAAAACCCAGCGCGCAATCAGCTGATCCGTCGCACCCTCTTGCCGATCGAAAAGATATCGAAGCCACCGCTTAACCCCGCGCATGCTCTTCACCTCACCTTCGACATCAGCCGCCCAACTCGCTCTACTGCTGCGTCCCAAATGTGCCGGGCTTCTTCAGCATCGCAATCGCGTCGCGATACCCCAGGTCCGGCGGCACGGGCGCAAAGTCGCTCGCCACTTCGTCAATCCTGATGTTCACGGTCTTCACCATCAGCGCCTTTCCACTAAGATTCATCTTCAGCACCGTGGGCTGCCACTCCTGCGCATTCCCCTCAAACTCCTGCTGCAGCTCCATCGTCCCACCCTCATTCAGCCGCCCCAAAATCCCAAACCCGACCGATACCTCCCTCACCAGATGAGCATCGAGCCGCACCAGCCGCTGCTGCGTCTCTTCGATCCAAACCTCGCCTGCGAACCCTCGCAACACCTCCGCCTCAATATTCGGCGTCTCAAACTTTGGATTCGGCGTGAAGCTCAGGCGATAACACTGGCTCGCGCCACAACTCACCATCCCCTCCAGCTTGTAAACCTCAGAGTCCGGCAGCATCCCCACCAGCTGATCGATGCGCGCAGCATCTTTCTGCTCGCTCCTGTGTCGGCGCTCCTGCTTCTCCGGCGACTCGGACAGCATATCCAGCCGGTTCATCTCCGTCTGCTCCTGCTCAGCGGTCAACGGCTGACCATTGATCGCAATCAGTCGAGCCACATCGCCATCTTTGGTCTCGATGATCTCCTTGGTCGTCTCATGATTTCCGTCCGTCTTGCGCAGCACATACCGCACCGGCCGATGGCTCTTCTCTTCCTCCAGCCGCAGTTGCACCGCGCGCCGCACCAGCGCCACCGGGTTTACCGGCGCCGAAGCCGTCACCTGCGCCGCCGCGCTTCCTGCAAACACGCTCGCCACCAGCGTCACCGCCGCGCAACTCGCCATACACCTACATCCGACCCAACGGCCTCTATCCATCATCGACAAGGTCACCGACTCGAAACCATCCAGCCTCAACAATACCTGTTTCCACGCTATTCCATGGTTTGACGAGCGAAACCCTGCATTGGCAGCGGGCCTGAGCGAACCAGCAGGCCGACGCCTCACGCCTTCATCGTCAGCGTTGCCACCGAGTCCGGCGGCAGCTCGATCATCACCGCCCGCTCCCTTACCTGCACCTGGACCCGCTGCGCATGCGGCAGCTCGTTGCGCACCAGCAGAACACTTGTCCCATCCGGATTCACAAACCCCAGAGCGTCATCGCACGTCCCCGACACCTCGACGAGCCGCGCTCCCACGTCCACAAAGTGGGTCAGGTGCTTCAACAGGTAGAAGTCGTGGTTATAGCGAAACGTCTTCGCCGCCTCATCCACGCTCACCAGCGAGTTCTGATTCCACCCCCACGTGCTCATCCCTCCCGCGGGCGTCGAGATGTTCCAGTACATATACCCGCAAGCCCCATTGCGAAAGTAATCCTTCATCAGCTGCCAGCAGTATCCCGTATAGCTCCAGCTATTGGATCCATCGCCGCACTCCTGTTCCGACTGGAAAATCGGCAGCTCCGGATACTCGCGATGGATCGCCGGCAGCGCATTCTTGCCCGCCCACTGCACGCCCACTCCCTTCACCCATTTGCCCGCCTCCTTGTCATTCATCACCACTTCCAGCAGCTTCGGGTTGCCGCGTTCCAGCGTCCCGAAGAACACCTCCACATCGATCTTCTTCATCTCCGGCCCGAGGTGCCGCAGAAACGCCGCCAGCCCCTCAGGCGTCCACGTGCAGCTCGGAAAATTCTGGGCTGAATTGAATTCATTCTGCGGCATCACCGTCCCCACGCGAATCCCTTCGGCACGATACGCCTCCACAAACTTCGCAAAGTAGCGAGCATACGTCTCGAGATATTGCGGCTCCAGGCGAAACATATCCTCGCCCTCACGCCCTACCTGGTCCGGACGAATCCCATTCTCCTTCAATCCCGGCCGCGCCTTCGCCTCCGCATAAAAGTTGTTGTGCTTCATCCAGCTGGGCGGCGTCCACGGCGATGCCCACAGCCGCAGCTTCGGCTGCTTCTTCAACGCCGCCTGAATAAACGGCACCAGCGTCGCGCGATCATGGTCGATGCTGAAGTGCTTCAGCTCAAAGTCACCCGGCGTCTCGGCATACGAGTACGCCTCCGTCGCATAGTCGTTCGCGCCAATCGGCATGCGGCAATACGTGAACCGCGCCCCCGCCTCCGGATCGAACAGTTCATGCATCACGCTGTCCCTATCCTCCGCGCTCAACGCGTTCAGCGACGTCCATCCCAGCTCGTTGAAGCATCCACCAAACCCCTGCATCGGCCGCCCCACTTGCTCGCCCACGTTCAAATTCAGCAGGTCCCACCCAAACGCCGGCTTGTACAGCGATCCCTTCTGCCACGCACTCTCCGCCGTTGTCGTCACCAACCGCACACCCTCATCCTGCAACGGCTGCGGCGCGGGCAACCCCTGCGCTCCCGCAAACCTCCCCATCATCCCCACCGCCGCCGCGCCTATCCCAACCCGCGCACCCGCGTACATCACCTCTCGCCGACTACAATTCTTCCTTCGCATCGCCTCGCGCCTCCGTCAACCACTACACACTATAGCCATCCGGCCCCCATCCAGCACTGTGCCCCATCCCCCCGCGCTAAACTATCTCCATGTCGACCCTCGCCACCATCCCCCTCACCACCATCGCCGGCTCGCCCTCCTCCCTCGACGACTACTCCGGCAAAGTCCTCCTCATCGTGAACGTCGCCAGCAAGTGCGGCCTCACCCCGCAGTACACCGCCCTCGAAGCCCTCTACCAGAAGTACAAAGATCGCGGCCTCGTCGTCCTCGGCTTCCCCGCCAACGACTTCGCCGGCCAGGAGCCCGGCTCCGACCAGGAGATTGCCAAGTTCTGCTCGATCGACTACCCCGTCACCTTCCCGCTCTTCTCCAAGATCCCCGTTGTTGGCCCCAACAAGCACCCGCTCTACGCCGCCCTCATCGCCGCCGCTCCTACCCATATCCCCCACGGCCCGTGGCGCGAAAACCTCGCCAACTACTCCGCCAAGAACGGCTTTCCCCCACCGAACGAGCTTCCCGAGCTGCTCTGGAACTTCGAAAAGTTCCTCATCGGTCGCAACGGCAACGTGCTCGCCCGCTTCGCACCCGACACCCCGCCCGACGACCCCAAGATCACCTCCGCCATCGAGCAGGCCCTCGCCTAGCACCCACTCCAGCAGGAGTGACCATGCAAACAGCCCTCCATCGTCCGGGAGGGCTGCGTCATGATTACGCGACGCTACCCCTTGGGAGTCAAGGTAGAAACTTCAACCGTCTCGACTTTCTCCCGCATCCCTTTGGGCAATGGGCTTGTATCAATCTTTGCGTCCTTCAACTCGTCAGGCAGTGCGGTATTAACGCGCTCCTCGATCAGTTCAGCATCGAGAGCTTCTTCAGCATCAGGGCGGTTCGTAATATTTTCTTTCATCTTCGTTTCCTCAGGAATGGGCTCGAATAGCGCTTGGGACGGACCCACCGTACAGATCGACTGGACCGCAGGAAAATCGTGGCTCGATAGTTAGACGCCAAGTCTCACCCACGTGGCGTTTTACTTTCGCCGTCCGCGCAGGACCCCCGCGTCTTCTGGCGGCCTCATCACGTATCCTTTCTATACCTGAAACAGAGAGGCCTTTATAACGATGCTCCGTAAGCCGCTGCTTATCACCGCCGCAATCGCTCTCACCGCTCCCGCTTTCGCCCAGACCCCCATCCGCATCACCGCCGACCTCACCGAAGCTCCTCGCAAGCTCTACCACGCGGAGATCGATCTCCCCGTCCAGCCCGGCCCTGCCACCTTCATCACCCCGGAGTGGATCCCCGGCAACCACCGCCCCACCGGCCCCGTGTCCGACATCACTGGCGTGGTCTTCTCGGTCGACGGCAAACCCATCTACTGGCGTCGTGACGATCAGAATCTCTACGAGTACCACGTCGAGGTTCCCAAAGGCGTCACCACCCTCCACGCCCACCTCGACTGCATCGTCACCGCTCGCGCCGACGATAAGATCGCGGTCCTCGAGTGGGAGAAGCTCCTCCTCTATCCCGCCAACATCCCTGTCCGCGACATCGCTGTGCAGCCCAGCGTGACCGTCCCCGCCGGCTGGGGCATCGGCACCGCGCTCACTCCCACCGGCGCCTACGACCCCAACGCCAAGGTAGGCGGCACCACCCAGTTTCAGCCCACCACCGTCGAGCAGCTCCAGGACTCGCCTGTCATCGCCGGAGAGTACTTCCACGAGTTCGCCCTCGCTCCCGAGATCACGCCCAAACACTTCATCGACGTCGTCTCCGATCAGCCCGACGATTCCAACCTCCGCCCCCAACTCCTCGATGAGATCTCCAACCTCGTTCGCGAGACCGGCGCGGCCTATGATTCGCGCCACTACCACGTCTACCACTTCCTCCTCACCCTCTCCGACATCACCGGCGGCGAAGGCCTCGAGCACGGCCAGTCCTCCGACAACGGTGTAGGAGAGAAGGGCTTCGAGTCCCAGAAGGGTCAGCTCGCCGAATCCGACCTGCTCGCCCACGAGTTCACTCACTCCTGGAACGGCAAGTATCGCCGCCCCTTCAACCTCTACCAGGACGACTTCTCCAAGATGCAGCAGGGCTCGCTGCTCTGGGTCTATGAGGGCATGACGGAGTATCTCGGCAACGTCCTTGCCGCGCGCTCCGGCCTCAAGTCTCAGGCCGCCTACCGCGACGTCCTCGCCTTCAACGCCGCCAATCTGGATTACAAGTCCGGCCGCGAGTGGCGTCCCACCGAAGACACCGCCATCGCCGCCAGCATCCTCCGCTCCGACGGTCCCGCCTGGTCCAACTGGCGTCGCGGACAGGACTATTACATGGAGGGTGAGCTCTTCTGGCTCGACGCTGACACCAAGATCCGCGAGCTCACCAACGACCAGAAGTCCCTCACCGACTTCCTCCACATCTTCCTCGGCAAGGGCGGCAATACCGGCCCGCTCATCGTCACCTACAATCGCGAAGAGCTGGTCCGCGACCTCAACTACGTGGTGAAGTTCGACTGGGCCAGCTTCATCCACGACCGCATCGACATCGTCAATCCCCACGCCGACTTCGACGGCATCACCCGCGGCGGCTACAAGATCGTCTACCAGGATCACCCGTCCGATAGCCTTAATGCTCTGCTCAAGGCCTACGGCCGTCGCGGCGGCGGCCCCGGTCCCTTCGTCTGGTACTCGCTCGGCCTCCAGCTAAGCGCCGACGGCACCATCTACGACGTCCGGTGGGGCAGCCCAGCCGACAAAGCCAAGCTCGCTCCCGGCCAGAAGTTGATCGCCGTCAACGGCCTCGTCTTCTCTACAGAAGCCGTCCATCAGGCCCTCCTCGACACCAAGACCGGCGGCCCGCACGCCTCCGAACCGATCCATTTCCTCGTGCAGTCTGAGCAGTACATCACCCCCGTCAACGTCGACTACCACGACGGCGAGCGCTATCCCGCCATGGTCCGCGTCGACGGCACCAAGGACTATCTCGACGAAATCACCAACCCGCTGGCCAAGCATCCCGCACCTCCCGCAACCGACACCAAAGAAGACAAAACCAACTAACCTTTCATCCAATTCCAACGGGCGCGAAGGCAATCCCTTCGCGCCCGCTTTCTTGCACGCCTCTGTCTTCAGCGCGGATGCTATCCTTCGCTATGGCCCCACCACCAGGAACCACCCGCCGTGAAATCGAACTTGATTTCATTCGCGGGATAGCCATCCTGATGGT
>FSYR01000101.1_pt1 | contig 37023 bp, 33 predicted proteins | sample 1638631 | NCBI WGS metagenome assembly FSYR01 (sample SAMEA3914788, study PRJEB12502) | metagenome | biome: forest; material: soil | place: Canada | collected 2011-07-03 | depth 0.1 m | reverse complement strand
CGCGAAGCTCTCGTGACCAAGGGAGGCGGTCTAAATCCGACGGTCGTGCAGTGAAGAAGTGCGTTCCTGCCTGGGGAGATCTCGCCTTATGCCTGAAAGAGCGCGGGTGCAAACCGGAGCGAGAAGTCAGCGGCGCACGGCGGCACCCATCCGATGTCCGTATTGGCGGAGCAGTCTGGAGGAGGCGCGGCGAAGCCGAGTCCGATCCGGTCAGTGGTGAAGACCGACGCTCGCGCCCTCAACCAAGGAGCACGGGGATAACCTCAACTTCTAGAACCGCCCGGTGCGGGCCCGCATGCGGGTGGGGAGGGACCCTCCATCTCGATCTGGGAGCTGCAAGCGGTAAATGGCGTGGCGTAGAATGGGCGCTTGCGACGACCGATCACAAAAGTGCTGGTGGCCAACCGCGGCGAGATTGCACTGCGCGTGATGCGGACGTGCCGTGAGATGGGGATCCGTACGGTCGCGGTCTTTTCCGACGCGGATCGTGGGGCGCTGCATGTTGCGTATGCGGATGAGGCGTACTGGATTGGGCCTGCACCGGCGACGGAGAGCTATCTGCGGGGCGACCGGATCTGTGAGGTCGCGGCGCGCGCGGGAGCGGATGCGATCCATCCGGGGTATGGATTCCTCTCGGAGAATGCGGAGTTCGCGGTGCTGTGCACGGTGGCGGGGATCACGTTTATTGGGCCGCCCGCGGATGCGATGCGCAGGCTGGGATCGAAGATCGGGGCACGCCAGGCGGCGGACGCGGTGGGAATGCCGCGGGTTCCCGGGTCGGTTACAGCGCTGCGGGACGTGGCTGAGGCGGAGAGGGTCGCTGGGGAGATTGGCTACCCGGTGATGCTGAAGGCGACGGCAGGCGGCGGGGGCAAGGGGATGCGCGCCGTTGCGTCGGCGGGGGAGATGTCCGGTGCCTTTGTCGCGGCGCAGAGCGAGGCGGAGCGCAGCTTCGGGTGCGGAGATGTCTATCTCGAACGACTGCTTGAGCGGCCGCGGCATATCGAGATCCAACTGATGGCGGATGAGCACGGCAATTGCCTGTACCTGGGCGAGCGCGAGTGCTCGGTGCAGCGGCGGCACCAGAAGGTGGTAGAAGAGGCACCGTCGGCGGTGGTGGGCGAGGCGCTACGTCGACGGATGGGAGAGGCTGCGTGCCGGCTGGCGCTCTCGGCGGGGTACGTGAATGCGGGGACGGTGGAGTTTCTGGTCGAAGAGCGGGATGGGGAACAGCGCTTCTACTTCCTGGAGATGAATACGCGGCTGCAGGTGGAGCATCCGGTGACGGAGCTGGTGACCGGGTTGGACCTGGTGCGGATGCAGCTGGAGATCGCGATGGGAGAGCCGCTCCGGCTACGGCAGGAAGAGATCTCGACGCGTGGCCATGCCATTGAGTGCCGGATCTATGCGGAGGATCCGGAGAATGGGTTTTGCCCTTCGCCGGGGAAGATCACGCGGCTGCTCCAGCCGGCAGGGCCGGGGATTCGCGAGGACTGCGGCGTCTACGAGGGGTGGGAGGTACCGCTCGAGTACGATCCTATGCTGTCGAAGCTGGTGGCGTTTGCGGAGACGCGCGAGGCAGCGATCGATCGGATGCTGCGGGCATTGGACGAGTATGCGATCGGCGGGATCAAGACCAACGTGGGATTGTTTCGCAAAATTCTGCTGGATGCCGCGTTTCGCGCTGGGCAGATCGATACCGGGTATTTGGAACGGTTGCTGGAGGCCGAGGTCGGGGCCGGCGAGCGGGCGGTTCCGGACGAGGTGGTGGCGATTGCGGCGGCGCTGTTGTCCGCGAGTGGGCGACGGGAGAGGCGCATGGCGACGGTCATGGCCACGGTTGATGCTGGGCAGAGCCGGTGGGGCGACGCTGGGCGCCGCGAGGGGCTGCGCGGATGACGGTGTGGATCGAGATCGATGGGAGGCCGCGACGCGTCGAGGTTCCGGATGTTGCGGCGGGATCGGGTGGTGAGAGCAAGTGCGCCGTGGATGGTGTGGCGGTCGTGATGGACGCGGTGATGCTGCGGGAGGGCGTGCTCTCGTTGATCATTGCGGGGCGACAGTGGGAGTGTGTGCTGGACGGGGATGCGGTGGCGATTGCGGGGCGAAGGTTTCCGTTCGCGGTGCATGATCCTCGGTCGCTGGCGCGCCGGCGCGGGGTCGCCGTCGGGGAGGCGGGACCGCGGGCGGTGCGGGCGCCAATGCCGGGGCGTGTGGTGCGGGTGTTGGCCTCGCAGGGCGACGAGGTGGTCGAGCAGCAGGGGGTGGTGGTGCTCGAGGCGATGAAGATGCAAAACGAGATGCGGTCGCCGAAGACGGGCCGGATTCGACGGGTTGCGGTCGCGGTGGGGGATACGGTGGCGGCTGGCGATCTGCTGGCGCTGGTGGACTGATCCTTTGCCGGGATGGGACGAGCGGTTGTCGGCAACTATAACTTTTAGTGTGTTTAGCGCGAGGCCGGGCTACAATTTCGGAGATCCGCCAACCCCTTATCTGAGAGAGCTGCCAATGTCCGAGCAGGTGATTGTGTCCCCCGATGGCCCCGTTCTAGGTCCTCTGCAGCGCGTTGTCGATACGTTTGTCGCACCTGAGAAGACATTTACCGATGTAAAGAAGGGTGCCAACTGGTGGTTCCCGTTCGTGATCTCAGCGGTCGTCGGGCTGCTGTATGCGTTCACGATCATGCACAAAATTGGGCTGCCGACGCTGGTGGACGGGCTGATTCACCAGTCCTCGGCGCTTGAGGACAAGCTGGCGAATGCGACGCCGGAGCAGGCGACGGCGATTCGCGCGAGTCTGGAGATCCAGTTCAAGTTCCTGTACGCCGGGCCGGTTTTCAGCATGATCTTTGGGCTGGTGGCTGGGGGAATTCTGCTGGCGACGGCGAACTTTGTCGCGGGGGGAAGGGCGACGTTCAAGCAGATGCTGGGCGTATGGTTCTATGGCACGCTGCCGCTGACGCTCTTCTACGCTCTCGTGACTCTGGCGATTGCGGCCGGCCTGGTCGGCGACCAGTTCAATCTCAAGAACCAGCTGGGGACGAACATTGGCTACTACCTGATGGGCGGGGAGTCGCCGAAGTGGCTGGTGGAGTTGCTGTCTGCCGCGGACATCTTCTCGATCTGGACGGCGATTGTACTGACGATGGGGTTGTCGACGGTGGCGCAGATCAAGCGGGGCGCGGCGGCCGGCGTAGTGGTGGGCTGGTGGTTCCTGTTCATTGTGCTGAAGGTGGTGGGCGCGGTGATCGCCGGATAGCGTTGCTGGCTTCGCATTAGAAAAGGCGCGGCTTGATGGCCGCGCCTTTTCGTGTGTTGCTTCGCCGGAGCTATTCGGTCCAGCGCCTGAAGACGAGGGATCCGTTGGTGCCGCCAAAGCCGAACGAGTTCGACAGCGCGTAGTCAATCTTTGCTGACAACGGCTTATTGGGGACGTAGTTCAGGCGGCAGGCCGGATCGAGCTCGACAATGTTCATCGTCGGGGGAGCAATCTGGTGCTGCATAGCCAGAATGGTGATGCCAGCTTCCAGTCCACCGGCGCCGCCGAGCAGATGCCCGGTCATGGACTTGGTCGAGCTGACCAGGAGCTCATGATTTTTGGCGCGGTCGCCGAAGACGTTCTCGATGGCCTGGGACTCGAGGGCGTCGCCGAGGGGGGTGGAGGTGGCGTGGGCGTTGACGTAGTCGATCTGGTCAGGGCTGATGCCGGCTACCTTGATGGCGGCGGCCATGGCGCGTCGGCAACCTTCGCCTTCGGGGGCCATACCGGTCATGTGGAAGGCGTCAGCAGACATGCCGTAGCCGAGAACCTCGGCGAGGATGTTGGCGCCGCGTGCCTTGGCGAACTCCAGCTCTTCCAGGATGAGGATGCCGGCACCTTCGCCGACGACGAAGCCGTCGCGGTCCTTATCGAAGGGGCGGCAGGCGTGCTCGGGGTCCTCATTGCGGGTGGAGAGCGCCTTCATGGCGGCGAATCCACCGACACCCATGGGAGTGATGGCGGCTTCGGTGCCTCCGGCGATCATGGCGTCGGCGTCGCCGCGCTGGATGATGCGGAAGGCGTCGCCGATGGAGTGGGCGCTGGAGGTGCAGGCGGTGGCCGTGGCCTCGTTGGGTCCCTTGGCGTTGAAGCGGATGCTGACGTGACCGGCGGCGAGGTTGACGATGGAGCCGGGGATGAAGAAGGGCGAGATCTTGCGCGGACCGCCGGCGAGCATGGCGGAGTGTTCGCGCTCGATGACGTCGAAGCCGCCGATGCCGGAGCCGATATGGACGCCGAAGCGGTCGGAGATCTCGGGGGTGACCTTGAGGCCAGAGTGCTGCATGGCCTCTTCGGCGGCGGCGATGGCGAAGTGAATGAAGCGGCCCATCTTCCGGGCCTCCTTCTTATCAATGAAGAGGAGCGGGTCGAAGTCCTTCACCTCGGCCGCGAAGCGCACGGAGTGGCCGGTGAGGTCGAAGGCTTTGATCTCCGCCATACCGCTGCGGCCGGCCAGAAGGCCTTCCCAGACCTCTGGCGCAGTTTTTCCGACACCGCAGACAAGGCCGATGCCGGTGACGACGACGCGACGCTGCTCCATTGTTACTTGGCCGCCTTCTGGTTCTTTTCGATGTAGTCGACAGCGTCCTTGACGGTCTTGATCTTCTCGGCATCTTCGTCCGGGATCTGGATATCGAAGGCTTCTTCGAACTGCATGACGAGCTCTACGACATCGAGGGAGTCGGCGCCGAGATCTTCCTGAAAGCTTGCACCCGGGGTAACTTCGGCCTCATCCACCTGAAGCTGCTCGACAATAATCTGCTTGACCTTTTCATCCACTGCTGCCATTTGTTTCTCCTGTATTTTGGGTCGAAATCTAAACCTTTGGCGCCGCCTCAATCAAGATCCCAAGGTTCAAGGATACTGAGCGCCTTTTCGAGTGTAAAGCAAAGGGAGGCGCGATGGGTTGCGGGGAAGATTCCGGCCTCGTGGAGACTTGAGGCGGGGGTATCCCCCTCCCTCCCGCCAAAGTGCCCAAAGTCTTCGAAACAGGTTGGATAAGTGCAGATGGAAGTCTGCCAGGATCTGGACTTGGGTGGGGTTGTGGGTGGGGTGCGCTTGAAAAGAGGGCTCGGGGAGGTGGGAACGTGTCAAGTGGCGGGACTTGCCTTGTTTTTGGGCTCCCGGGCTGGCCGGGCGTATCGGCGGTCTCGCTTCGCTCGATGCCCATCTTAGCGACGGTAAGGCTGTCGCTAAGATGGGGCACCCGATGGCGCGTGTGGCTAGGCGTCTTCGGCGGTGGCGACGGCGATCTGCGAGAGGAGGCCGTCGGCGGCGTCTTCGAAGGAGATGAGTTTGCTGGGGGTGACGCCGTTGTCCTCGCCGACTTCGCGGAGGGTGCGATTGATAGCGCGGGTGCGGACGCCAAGCTTCTGGATCGTGTTCTGGACGGTGCCGACCTGGCTCTCCATCTTGCCCATGAGGCTTTCGAAGGTGCCGAACTCGCGCTTGGTGGCCTCGAGGACCTTCCAGACCTCGTCGCCCTTCTCCTGGATGGCGAGCATGTGGAAGCCCATCTGGAAGCTGGTGAGGATGGCGGAGAGGGTGCTGGGGCCGGCGATGGTGACGTGGCAGCGGGACTGGATCTCGGCCTGGAGGCTGTCGCGGCGCATGACCTCGGCGTAGAGGCCTTCGGTGGGCAGGAACATGATGGCGTGTGGGGTGGTGACGGGGGGGTGGATGTACTTGTCGGAGATGCGCTTGCCCTCGGTGCGGATAGCTGCTTCGAAGGCCCGGCTGGCGGCCTCGAGCTCGTCCGGGATGCCGCTCTCGTAGGCGGCTTCGAGGCGCTCCCAGTCCTCGCGGGGGAACTTGGCGTCGATCGGGAGGAGGGTCTCGCCGGCGTGGCCGGGAAAGCGGACGGCGTACTCGACGACCTCTAGGCTGCCCTCCTTGACGCGGGCGTTGCGGAGGAACTGGCTGGGGGCGAGCATCTGCTCGAGCAACATGCCGAGCTGGACCTCGGCGAAGCCGCCGCGGGACTTGACGTTGTTGAAGATGCGGCTGAGGTCGTTGACGCCGTCGGAGAGCTTGGTCATCTCGCCGAGGCCGGTGTGGACCTTGTTGAGCTGGTCGGCGACTTGGCCGAAGGACTCGGTGAGACGGGTTTGGAGGGTGGAGTGGAGCTTCTCGTCGACGGTCTGACGCATCTCTTCGAGTTTGGCGGTGTTGCTGGTGTTGAGCTTTTCGAGGCGCTCTTCGACGGCGGCACGGAGCTTGTCCTGGTGAGTGCTGTTGGTGCCCATGAGTTCGACGAGCTTGGTGTTGAGGGACTGCTGCAGGGCGGTGTGGCCGAGGTTGACCTCGTTCTTGAAGTCGGCGAAGCTTTGGGCGATTGAGCGCATGCGCTGCTCGACATCGGTGCGGAGTTTTTCGGCGGAGGAGGCGCTGGCCTCGCCAAACTTGGCGAGCTCGCCGGTGAGGTTGGCGCCGAGGCGGGAGAGGTTGCCGAGGACCTCGGCGCGGAGGGCGGCAGCGGAGGAGGCGTTGTCCTCGCGGAAGCGGTCGAGGTTGGTGGAGAGCGCCTGGCCGAGGGTGGCGATGCTGGCGGTAATCTCGGAGCGAAGGGCGACGGAGGCGGTGTCGGCGACCTGGCGGCTGAGCTGGGCCTCGGAACGGAGCTCGGCACGCAGCTCGGTGAGAGAGGAACGGATCTGGGTGTCGAGGTGGGTCTCGAGGCGGGCGAGCTGATCGGGAATCTGGGCGGCGCGGGGATCGATCGCGGCGGGGGCTGCGGGCTTGCGCAGGAGAAGCACGACGAGGACGATCAGGGTGATGCACTGCAGGGCGGCGAGCGGGATAAGCATTCGGTTTTCCTTCGCCCTCAGGATAGCTGGAAAGTAGGGAATAGGGAATAGGTAGTAGGGATCAGGAAAGGCACCGGCAGAGGCAGGCTAGGGTGTGTGACGGCCGGCGAGGATGGCGTCGGCGATGGCGGCGGATTCGCGGGTGGCGCGGACGTCGTGGACGCGGAGGATGTGGGCTCCGGCGAGGATGGCGGCTACGTTGGCGGCCTGGGTGGCGGTGGCGCGGGCCTCCGGCGGAATGGGCTGGCCGGGGTTGGTTGGGTCTTCGTAGAAGGGGGCGATGGTCTTGCTGAGGAAGCCCTTGCGGGAGATGCCGCTGAGGAGGGGGAGGCCGAGCTGGTGGAGGTCGGAGAGGTGGGCGAGGAGGGTGTAGTTCTCGAGGCCGAGCTTGCCGAAGCCGAAGCCGGGATCGACAACGATCTGGTCGGGGGCGATGCCGGCGGTGTGGGCGAGGGCGAGGGAGTGGCGCAGGCCGGTGAGGACGAGGGGGAGGATCTCTTCGGGAGGGAGTGGCGGGAGGGTCGGCCAGTCCTGGGGGCGGGCACGGGTGTGCATGAGGACGGCGCCGCATTGGAGCTGGGAGATGGTGGCGGCCATGGTTGGATCCCAGAGGAGGCCACTGACGTCGTTGACGATCTCGGCGCCGGTCTCGATGGCGCGGCGGGCGGTGGCGGCGTGGTAGGTGTCGACGGAGAGGATGGCGGTGGGACGGTGGTGGAGGATGGCGTCTAGGACGGGAAGGACGCGGGATTGCTCCTCTTCGAGCGTGATCGGGGTGGAGGTGGGGCGGGTGGACTCGCCGCCGAGGTCGAGGAGGTGGGCGCCTTCGTCTAGCATGCGCAGGGCTTGGTCGAGCGCGGTCTGGGGGGAAAGGAAATGGCCACCGTCGGAGAAGGAGTCGGGGGTGACGTTGAGGATGCCCATGATGCAGGTGTGGCGGCCGAGCGGGAGGGTGCGGGTGCGGAGGCGCCAGTCGAAGGATCGGCGCGAGGCTGGACGGGGGAGGGCGGGACGTGGCTGGGGAGTGCCTGCAGACATAGCTCATTTTAGAGCGGTAAGGGGTGGGGACCGGCGCGGTGAATGCTAGACTGCGCCCATGGGGATGGCATGGACGGGGCGGATTAGGGTGGGTTTTGTCGCGGTGGTGGCGGGATGTGTGGCGCACGCGGGGGGCGGGCAGGTGTTGCCGGGGACTGAGGGTGGGTTGGGGCAGCAGATCGCGGCGCTGGTGAGCGATCCCGCGGTGGCTCGAGCGCACTGGGGCGTGATGGTGGCGGCGATGGATGGGACGCCTATCTTCGCGCTGAACGAGGGGCAGTTCTTTCAGCCGGCGAGCAATGCGAAGCTGTTTACGACGGCGGCCGCACTGGCGCTGCTGGGGCCGGAGGCTTCGTTTGAGACGGAGGTGTTAGGGCGGGGAGCGTTCGACGGGAGTGGGGTGTTGCAGGGCGATGTGGTGTTGCGGGGGAGTGGGGACGCGAACCTTTCGGGGAGGGCGGTGCCGTATGTGGAGCCCTCTGCTGAACCGAGGTTGCGGCCGGGGGCGGTGGTGGCTGCTCCGGATGGGCTGCGGTATCTGGAGGCGATGGCGGATCAGGTTGCGGCGACGGGGCTGAAGCGCGTCGAGGGCGACATGGTGGGGGATGACACGCTGTTTCCGTATGCACCGTACCCCGTGGACTGGGCGATCGATGATGCGGCGTGGGGGTATGGGGCGCCGGTGTCGGCGCTGTCGGTGAACGACAACCAGATTCGGCTAACGGTGGGGCCGGGGGCGAAGGCGGGGGCGAAGGCGGTGGCGACGCTCACGCCGGCGGTGCCGTACTACACGGTGCAGATGACGGCGGTGACGGGGACGAAGGGGAGTCCGAGCGCGGTGCGGATCGAGCGGGAGCTGGGGTCGCGGGTGATGCGGATCTCGGGGGCGATTGCGGTGGATGCAGGGGCGGATGTGGAGGAGATTGCGATTGGCGATCCGGCGGAGTATGCGGCGGTGGCGCTGAAGGCGATGCTGGAGGAGCGTGGGATCGTGGTGACGGGGACGGCGCGGGCGCTGCATCGGCCGGATGTGGATCTGAAGGGTTTTTTGGCGGAGAGCCGGGAACCGCTTCCGGAGGGTTTGGGGGTGAGGGCGGAGGAGGTGCAGCAGGTGGGGCGGTTGCTGGCGTCGCATCGGTCGCCGGGGGTGGGCGACGATGTGGGGGTGACGAACAAGATGAGTCTGAACCTGCATGCGGAACTGCTGTTGCGGCAGTTGGGGAGGCGCGTGGGGGATGATGGCTCGTCGGCGCAGGGGGCCCGGGTGGTGCGGCAGTTTTTGCTGCGGGCGGGATTGGATCCCGAGGACTTTGTGTTCTATGACGGTTCGGGAATGAGTGGGCACGACCTGGTGACGCCGCGCGCGGTGGCGCGCTTGCTGGAGTATGCGGCGGGGCAGCCCTGGTTTGGGGTGTACAAGGCTTCGCTGCCGGTGGGTGGGGTGGACGGGTCGCTGGAACATCGCTTCGCGGAGAATCCGCTCAATCTGCTGAAGGGGCATGTGTTTGCCAAGACAGGAACGTTGGGCGAGGCGCGGGCTCTGGGTGGGTATCTAGAGTGCGCGAGCGGGCGGACGGTCGTGTTCTCAATCATGGTGACGGATCATGCTCCGGGGACGAGCGCGGATCGGGCGGCGATGGACAAGATTGTGGCGGCGGTGGCGGCGGCGGAGTGAGCGGCGCGCGGGCTCAGATGGGGGTAGAATCGCCAGCGAGTGAGGTTGGGGACGGAATGACTACTCTGGTTGAAGTCGCCAAGCCGGCCACGCTGCTGCTGTGCATCCTCTCGCTGTATGCGGTGTTTCATGAGGCGTTTTTGATTCCAGGACGGACGGTGCAGGAGCGGATCTGGGACTCGCTGGACCTGCTGGTGCTGGCGGCGGGGATTTCGGTGATGAGTGGGCTGATCTTTCGGGAGAATGAGCAGGACGGGGTGCGGCTGAGTGGGACGTTGCCGATGCAGATCTTCTTTTGGGCGACGGGCATTATGGTGGGGCTGTTTGCGGTGTCGTGGTACCTCGAGAGCTACGTCATCTTCTACAAGGATGTGCGCTTTTAAGGGCGGCCGAGGATGACTGGGGGCGGCTGGCCGGTGAGTAGAATGGTCGGGTGAATCTTCTCTCGAGAGTAGTGCTGTTGGGATCTGTGGGCCTGGGGTTGGTTGCGACCGGGTGCAAGAGCGGGCCGCCGCCGGAGCCGCTGGGGAATTTGAACGCTCAACAGACGCATGGACATGAAGTTTTTCAGGAGCGCTGCGCGGCGTGCCATTACGACCGCCAGACGGGATCCCTGCATGGACCGTCGCTGCTGGGGATGTACAAGAAGCCGTCGCTGCCGAGTGGTGCGCCGGCGAACGATGACCGGGTGACGGACACGATTCTGCATGGGCGCGGTCTGATGCCGGCGATGGGGAACGCGATGGACCAGCAGGAGATGGATGACCTGATGGCGTATCTGCATACGCTTTAAAGCAGGGATCAGGTTTGGGGAGCGGAGTTCGGATGAGCGAGGCAGGGCGGAAGAGCGGGGCGGGGCGGATGCTGCCGGGAATTGCCGGGATCTGCATGTTCCTGATGTTCATGACGATGCTGAATGTGTATGCCGGGCTGCGGGGGGCGTTTGGCGGGGGCGTGACCAAGTATGGGGTGCTTTCGCTGTGCACGCTGCTGGCGGGGGGGATCTTCGGTCTGCTGCGGTTGAAGAAGTGGGGCTGGTCTCTGGTGACGGCGGGGTGTTTGCTGCTGAGCGCGGGCGACTTCTATTTGTTTTCGCGGCTGCACGCGCCTTTTTTTGTGGTGCGGGGGATCTTTGGGCTGCTCTTCTTCCTCTACCTGGTGCGGCAGGAGACGCGGGAGCGGCTGGTTTGATGGGCGTGGGTGGGGAATAGAATGGAGACATATGACGCCGCCGGTTGCTGAAGGACAAAGCCTCACGCAGGAGCAGACTGATCTGGTGCAGATAGACCTGTCGCCGAAGCGGCCGGTGAAAAAGCCGGAGTGGTTGAAGGCCAAGGCTCCGATGGGCGAGACGTTTCACGCGCTGAAGAAGATGGCGCGGGAGCTGAACCTGCATACGGTGTGCGAGAGCGCGCAGTGCCCGAATATCGGGGAGTGTTGGAATCAGAAGTCGGCAACGTTCATGATGCTGGGGAATCTATGCACGCGGCGGTGTGGGTTCTGCGCGGTTCCCAAGGGCAAGCCGGAGCCGATCGATTTCGATGAGCCGCGGCGCGTGGCCTATGCGGTGGCGCAGCTGGGGTTGGCGCATGCGGTGATTACGAGCGTGAATCGCGATGACGACAATGTGGGCGCGGCGCGGGCTTTCGTCCTGGTGATTGAAGAGATTCGGTGGCAGGCTCCGGGATGCCGGGTTGAGGTGCTCACTCCCGATTTTCAAGGCAACGATGAGGCGCTGCGGCTGGTGGTGGCGGCGCGGCCGGAGATCCTGAACCACAATATTGAGACCGTTCCGCGGCTGTACCGGGTGGCGAAGTCGGGCGGGCGGTACGAGCGGTCGCTGGGCTTCCTGCGGAATGCCAAGGCGGTTGCGGCGGAGACGGGCGAGACAATTGTGACCAAGACGGGCATCATCGTCGGGATGGGCGAGGAGATGCACGAGCTGCTGGCGGTGTTTCGCGATCTGGCGGATCGGAAGGTGGACATCCTGACGATTGGGCAGTATCTGCGGCCGTCGCGAGATCATTTACCGATGACGCGGTACTACACGCCGGACGAGTTCGCGTTTCTGAAGCATGAGGCGCTGGGGATGGGCTTCCGGCACGTTGAGAGCGGGCCGCTGGTGAGATCCAGTTATCATGCACAGGAACAGGCGGAGTCGACCGGGCTGGCGTCGTCGAAATGATGGACGGCCGCTCAGGGCGCCTGGTGCCGGTCCGCTGGACAGGCATGCGCGCGACCTAGGCGCTTTGGAAACGTCTAACATGTGACTTATGGGCTTCGGGTCTCTGGATGCAGAGCCCTCGGGAGGAGCAGATATGAACGACTATCGGATGAACGCTTATCCCGGCATCGTTGACATGCCAAGGGAGGAGACTGCCTCGCTGCTGGCGAAGGTGCTGGCGATCACGTCGTTCGGCTTCCTGGTGACGGCGTTGGGGGTTGCGACCGCGCCCGCGTGGTCTACGCTTCCTGGGCTGATTGTGGTTTTCGCGCTGATCTTTGCAATCAGCGCCGCTCGCAAGGCGAACCCGGCGCTGGCGCTGGGACTGTTTCTGACGCTGACCTACTTCATGGGCTGGGAGATTGGCCCGCTGATCCATCGGTACATCCGCGCCTTTGGCTCCGCGATGGTGTTTCAGGCGGCAATGACGACGGGGCTGGGGATGGCCGCGATGGGGTGTGTCGCGTACCTGTTCCAGATTAACTACCGCCGGATCGCCGGGATTGGCTTCGCCGCGCTTTTGGTGCTGATGCTTCTGGGGATTGTCAGCATGTTTCTGCACTTCCTGACGCCGGACATGTACTCGTGGCTGACGCTGGGCGTCTTCACGCTGTTGACGGTGGGGGACTTTGCCCGGATTCGCGCGGGAGGAGATGGCCGGTCTGCCGTATCGCTCGCGCTGTCGATCTATCTCGACGCGATCAATATCTTCCTTGCCGTGCTGGAGCTGTTCGGTGGCCGGCGGCGGGATTAGCGCTCCCTCTCGGCGGTGGAGGTGTGGTGTGTTTTACGACCAGGTGGGTCGCGCTGGAAGTTGAGGATGGGATTGGTATGCCGCCGTTTTCCGAGGTAACGCGGGTTGAAGCCGCGATCAAGAACAAGAGTGCGAAAGAGCTGGAGTGGTCGCTGTGGTACTGCCGGATGCGGCAGACGGCCCCTTCGGCGAGGCCGGCCGACGTGCGCTACTGGAGCGCGATGGAGGCGAAGGTAGAGGCGGTGTTGGCGCCTCCGGCCGCCGAAAAGCAGTATCCCAAGAAAAAGAAGAAGGCTGGACGCGGGCTGGGGGCAGATGTCGCCGGTGTGGTGGGAGCTGGATCGAGCGAGGCTGGCGCCGAGGAGCGCTAGGCTGCTCTGGCCCTGCTCCTGTGCTGCTCAAGGGGAGGTCAGGAGCCGCGGCGTGACGCGGGCGCTTCGATTCGCGTTCTGCGGGTGGGGTTAGGTCAGCAGTGTGCTGTGGCCCATCGCTGGAAATTGAGTGACTCGGCCACGTGGGCGAGCATTTTCGCTGGATGGACAGGTTTTGCGAGCAGGGGGAAGTCGAAGCCTGCTTTGCGGGCTTCGAGCAGGTCGATGTGCGAGGCGTGTCCTGAAAACAGGAGGACCTTGCAATCGGGGATGGCGTCGACCAGGGCGAGCGCGAGCTGGATACCGTTCATGCGAGCCATGGCGATGTCGGTGATGAGTAGCTCGGGAGGGATGACGGTGGCCAACTCCAGGGCGCTGAGCCCGTCGTATGCGGCGATGGCGGCGAAGCCACTGCGGCAGAGGACGGCGACGAGTGTATCGGCGATGATGTGTTCGTCGTCGACGACGAGGATGACGGGCCGGTGCTGTTCGAGGGATGGCGTGCGCTGGGGAGGTGGAACCTCGGCGATCGGGATGACTTCGAAGCTGGGGCCTAGAGACATATCGGGCACCTCTTGCTCGAGCTTAGGCGCGTCTGGTAGATATGAGTTAACTCTTTTTCCTAGAATAACTTGAGGATAATTTTACTGCTGAGGAGAACTCCAACAGAGAGATGTGCGTCTAATCAAGTTAGGATAGCGTTACGTTAGTTTTACGTTATGGCTGCGGCCGGTGCTTTGGCCTAGCTGGCGTTTCGCGCAAATTTCAATCTTTCGAACATGGGAGGATGCCGTGGGCGATAACGAAGAGGCTAGTTCGCGTCCCATGAGGTTCGAGTCAGTGCTCCAGGTAGACGTGCCGAAGGGAAGAGATGGGAAGCACAAGCAGATCATCTCGCAGTTGCTGCAGGATCTGGAGCGGTTGAGTAAGGGTTCGGCGTTGAAGATTCCGTTATCGGAGCTGCCGGATTCGAAGGAGAACATCCGGTCGGCGTTGAGCCGGGCGGCGAATCAGAGGAAGCTTGCCATCGCGACGTCGAGCAATAACGACTTTCTGTATGTGTGGAAGGTGGAGAAAGAGGTCTAGGTTCCCTCCGGGACTCACCGGGGAATCTCGCGCAGAAGCCGATTTGCCTCCCTGTGAAAACTTGCCGCAGGACGCATCGGATGGATGGCCTGGGATTTCGTTGACCGGCGATGCCAGCCCGAGCCCGCGGACTTGGCGAACACTTCCGCGAATCCCTTTGGGACAATCTTCGTGGTTTGGCGTTTGCGATGGGAATCCCATTCGGGGAGCACCGTATGTCCGTGCCGTTTGTGCGGGAGATCGTCGTGCGTCCTTGCTTCGTGGCGATACGCGGGTGCTGGTGCCCGTTTCGAGGCCAGAACGTCGTAAACTGAGAAACGGATATCGCATGCTGCCGTTGGTTGGGGCAGATTGCGGTCGACGAGGCAGTCAAGGCAGTCAAGAGGACGTCAAACGAGGCTGGAGACGCGAGTCGCGAGGATTGTCGCTTGGCGTGATCTGCGCCCTTTGGCGCAAGGGGAAGGATAGGAAGACTATGGCATCGGCGATGGCAAATATCGAGGCGTTGAAGGGTACGCACGGGGATTTGAAGGGGCGCATGGAGAAGTCGGTTGAGGACTTCCGAGCCCACTTGCTCGCGGCGCGGACCGGGCGGGCGAACGTCCACATGCTGGATCAGATCAAGGTGGACTATTACGGCACGGACACGCCGGTGGCGCAGCTGGGGCAGGTGAGCACGCCGGAGCCGACAATGATCCTGGTGCAGCCGTATGACCTGGCGATGGTTTCGGCGATCGAGAAGGCGATTCGGACCTCGAGCGTTGGGCTGAATCCGATGACGGACGGCAAGGTGGTTCGTGTGCCGGTTCCACCGATGACCGAGGAGCGCCGCAAGGATGTGGTGAAGCAGCTGCAGAAGACGGCGGAGGACCACAAGACGGCGATTCGCAATATTCGCCGCGATGGGAACGAGCAGATCAAGAAGGCGGCCAAGGACAAGCTGATCTCCGCCGATGATGAGAAGCGCGCGAACGAAGAGGTCCAGCAGTTGACCGACAGCGAGATCAAGCGGATCGATGACCTGCTGAAGGCGAAAGAGAAAGAAATCATGACCGTCTGAGCGGTGGCGCCCGCGGATTCACCGGTAGCAGCTTCGGAGGGACGTGGCGAGCCCGGCTGGAAGATAGGCAACTTCAAAAGAGAGGGACCTGACGAGGGTCCCTCTTTTCGTTGGGTGCGCCCAGCACAGGCGCACTCCTACGGGTGCAAGTCCCGTCGCGAGTTGGTCAGAGCGAGCGAAGCGCAACTGCATGAGGGTGACCGAATGTGGGGAGGAAGCGTGGAACGCAACTGCGGGCCGATGAACAAGAACCGGATAGAAGCCGACCAGGGCGAGCGGGCAAGGGACCGTGAAGCTCTCGTGACCAAGGGGAGACGGCGTAAATCCGGCGGTCGCGCAGTGAAGGAGTGCGTTCTTACCTGGGGAGATCTCGCCTCATGCCTGAAAGGGTGATGGTGCGAACCGGAGCGAGAAGTCAGCAAAAGCCATAGCCGTTTGCCCGCAAGAGTAGACGAAGGGCTGAACGAGAAGGAGTGATTCCTGTGAAGGCGATCTGTTGGAAATGGCATCCGATGTCTGCATTGGCGGAGCAGTCCGGAGGAGGCGCGGTGAAGCCGAGGCTAATCCGGTCAGTGATGAAGACCGACGCCCGCGCCTCAACCAAGGAGCACGGGGATAACCTCAACTTCTCGAACCGTCCGGTGCGTACCCGCATGGGTGGTGTGCAGGGGAGGGGCTGTGAGGTCTCCCCCATCCCGATTCCGGAGGTGCGGGCGGGTTGCAGGGATCCCTTCCGGGATCTCCTGGCCTGAATTTCCTGATCTGGATTTCCTTCTCTTGGGGGGCGCGATGGTGCCGATAAAAGAGAGAGACGGTGGAGATGGCCGCGTTTCCGACAACGGAGCGCAGGAGTTCAGGTGATGGAAGAGGCTGGGCACTCGGGACAATCGGCTCCGCAGACCACGGGACCTCGGCCGAGTTCGGGTCGGCGCGGATCAGCGGCTTGGCGTGCGGTATATGGTGCACGGGGACGCGGAGGTCTTCGTGACCGGGGCGATGTCCATGTTTCGCGGCCGGATCGTAACATCAGCTCCTCGGGCTGCTATGTCCAGACGGTGGCGTGGGTGCGGCTGGCGCCGGGGACCTTGGTGGAGCTTGTCTTTGTGGTGAAGGGGCATGTGGTGCGAGCTCGGGCGGAGGCGCGATTCTCGGAGTCGAAGATCGGATTGGGACTGCGTTTTGTGAGCACGGACGAGCAGATGCAGCGGCGGCTGGACGGCGTGCTGGCGGTCTGCAGAGCGCGGCGCGGAGAAGGTCGAAGACGGGAGAGCCGAACGTAGCGTCATCGACACGCTGACGGCGACGGCGACGGCGCGGGCAGACGCGGTGTTGAAATCCGAGCGAGCGACGGAGGTGGTCGACCGCCAAGCCTTTGTCCAGCGGTCTGAGGAGGTGGAGGAGGACAAGCAGGAAGAGGATGGCGGCGAGCAGTTTTCAGGGCTCGAGGAGTTGGAGTTGGACGCGGAAGGCGCTTTGGGGGAGGCGGATGCCGATGCGATTGCCGAGATGGAAGCGATAGAGGGGTTGGAGGTTGGCTCGCGCAGAACGGAGCTCGAGGAGGCAGGCGTGCGCGAGGGCACAGGGGGCGGCCGCGTCTTGGATGCGACGAGGTGATGCGACGAGGTCTGATGCTTCTCGGCGGTGGGGCTAAGCGAGACTCGGCTTAGGTGGTGTGGTCGAGGACGATCTTCCAACCGGCGGGAGTTTTCTCGAGGACCAGGGAGAAGAGGCCATCGGCGTTGCCGCCGTTTTTCTTGCTGCGCTCCAGGTGGAAACGTCCGAGGCAGACGGCGAAGTCGTTGCCGAGGGGGTGCACCTCGAGGTCGGCGAAGGCGAGCGCGCCCATGCTCTCCTTGGTGGGGTAGTTGTGGTGGTAGGCAGCGAGCATGCTGTCGTAGCCGCGCTGAATCTGGGTGTTGATGAACAGGGTATCGGGAGAGTTTTTGTAGCCTTGGGCGAAGGCGTCGATGTCGCCATGGTTCCAGGCGGCCTCCTGCCGTAGGAGGACCTTGATGACGTCGAGCTCGAGCTGGGAGGCGGTCTTAAGGGTGGACGTCTGGGCGCGGGCGGCGGGAGCGAAGGCGAGAAAAAAGAGGAGGAGGGCAAGGGCGGCAAGGCGCGTTGGGATGGTCATGGGACCTCGGAAAGTTGGAGAGTCGGAAAGAAAGTCGTGTCGGACAAGCTTGGTGGAGTGAGAGCGCAGTGATGGTGCTGCGAGAGCTATGGCCTGGAGCGTTCCGTGGAGGCTTAGATTCGGGTTAGGAGGCGCTGGGGTGCTTGCCCGGGTTATCTTCGGTTGCACAGGTTGCCGGCGGAACGATCCGGGCGGTGGGAACGATCCAGAAAATGCTGATGAGGGCGACAATGCCCAGGGCGATGAGCGGGTGGTGAAGGCTGAGCCCGATGGCGACGAGATAGAGCAGGAGCGAGATCCAGTGCTTGCGCTCGGCGTCGGTGTCCTGGTACTGCAGTTGGCCGGTTTGGCGCAGATCGTGCCCGATGGACAGGCGAAGCAGGAGGAAGCTGGCACCGATGAGCATCATGGAGGCGACATAGATGCCGACGGAGAAGGAGTCCATCTTGTGGTCGAGGACGTAGGCAGTGAAGAAGGGAAGTAGGGAGAGGCAGAAGAGAAAGAACAGGTTGGCGTAGAGGATAGGCTCGTTGGCCCGATCGGTGCGGCGCACCAGATGGTGGTGATTGACCCAATAGACGCCGGTGAAGGCGAAGGAGAGCAGGTAGACGGCCAGGGTGGGCAGGACGGCGACAAAGCCGGTGAGGCCGAGATCGCGCGGAACCTTGAGGTCGAGCACCATGATGGTGATGATGACGGCGATGACGCCGTCGGAAAAGGCTTCGAGCCGGGCTGGAGAGGCGTAGGCTTTGGGCATGATCGGGGTCAAATAGGTGGCTGTCTACGGGCTTGGAATGCAGCATACAACGTGGGAGGGGGAAATGGGCGGGTTTGGACTAGAATTTACCCATGGCTCAAACTCCCGGGCATTCCGAAGCCACTGACGTGTCGCGAGCGGTCGCGACGCGCGTGGTGCATGCGGTGTGTTCGCATGACTGCCCGGACTCGTGCGGCGTGCTGGTGACGATCGAGGCTGCGCCGGAGACGGGAGTCGAGCGCGCGGTGAAGATTCAGGGAGATCCGGCGCATCCGGTGACGCGGGGCTTTCTGTGTGGCAAGGTGGCGAAGTATCTGGACCGGGTCTACTCGCCGGGGCGGCTGCTGTATCCGATGCGGCGCAAGGCGGGCGTGCCCAAGGGACCGGTGGAGCAGGGGCAGGAGAACAGCGTCTTTGAGCGGATCTCGTGGGACGAGGCGCTGGAGCTGGTCGCCGGGCGGCTGGCGAAGATTGCGGCGGAGTTTGGGCCGGAGAGCGTGCTGCCGTATAGCTACGCCGGCACGATTGGGCAGCTTGGCTATGGGTCGATGGACCGGCGATTCTTCCATCGGCTGGGAGCGTCGCAGCTGGACCGGACGATCTGTGCGTCGGCGGGTGGGGCGGCGTTGCTGAGCGTGTACGGGACCAAGCTGGGGACGGCGCCCGAGGACTTCGCGCATGCTGGGCTGGTGATCGCGTGGGGCGCCAATATCCATGGCAACAATATTCACTTGTGGCCGTTTATCGAAGAGGCGCGGCGGGCTGGGGCCAAGCTGATCGTGATCGATCCGTACCGGACGCGGACGGCGGCGCTGGCCGACGAGCATCTGGCGATCCATCCGGGGACGGATACGCTGCTGGCGTTGTCGATGATGCATGTGATCCTCAGCGAGGGCCTGGAAGACAAGGCGTATGTTGCTACGGCGACGCATGGATTTGAAGAGCTGCGGGCGCATGCGCTGCGGGCGGAGCATGCTCCGGAGGCCGCGGCGGCGGTGACGGGCATCGGGGCGGAGACGATTGTGCAGTTGGCGCGGGCGTATGCGAACTGCGTGCGGACGACGGGCCGGCCGGCGGTGATTCGGTTGAACTACGGGATTCAGCGCAGCGAGAACGGCGGGACGGCGGCGCGGGCGGTGTGTATGCTGCCGCTGCTGACCGGGGCGTGGCGGCATCAGGGCGGTGGGCTGCAGTTGTCGATGTCGGGGTCGTTTCCGTTCAACTCGGAGGCGTTGCAGATGCCGGAGTTGATGCTCGCGAGTCCGCTGGGGCGGCCGGCACGGGTGGTGAATATGAGCGAGCTGGGGCAGGCACTGACGACGCTCGGGAAGATGCCGGATCAGGGGCCTCCCGTGAAGGCGCTGTTTGTCTACAACTCGAATCCTGCCGCGGTGGCGCCGAACCAGAACGCGGTGCTGCGCGGGATGCGGCGCGAGGATTTGTTCACGGTGGTGCATGAGCAGTTCTTTACGGATACGGCGGACTATGCCGATGTGCTGCTGCCGGCGCCGACGTTCCTCGAAACCAAGGATGTGCAGGGAGCCTATGGGCACCTGTATGTACAGGTGTCGCAGCGGGCGATTGCTCCCTTGGGCGAGGTGCGGACCAACGTGGAGCTGTTTGGGGAACTGGGGCGGCGGATGGGCTTTCCGGAGGCTTGCTTCGGGGATACGGCCGACGATCTGATCGACCAGGCGCTCGATACCCAGCATCCGTGGTTTGCGGGGATCGATCGCGCGCGGCTGGAGCGGGAGGGGCAGGTTGCCCTGAGCTTGGCTAAGGATACGAAGGATGCGGAGGGGCGGGTGTTTCCGTTCAGCACGGCGGAGTGGTTTCGGACACCAAGTGGACGCGGGGAGTTGACGCCGGTGCCGGTGTTTCGGGCGCCGCAGGAGTCGCGCGCGCATGCGGGGGTGTATCCGCTGGAGTTTCTACCGCGCAAGGCGGATAACTTTATGAATACGACGTTTGCGAACCATCCGGGTCACCAGAGGATGGAGGCGAAGACGGCGGGCGTGCTGGAAATGCATGGCGACGACGCACGGGCGCGTGGGGTTTCGAACGGAGACGAGGTCGAGGTTTTCAATGCTCGTGGCCGGATGCGGCTGAAGGCCCTGGTGGACGGGAAGGTGCGGCCGGGAGTGGTCGCGGCACGGTTGGATTGGAGCAAGCTGGGCGGCGATCTTTCGGGAGCGGGCGCGAATGTGAATGTGCTGACGTCGGAGCGGTTGACCGATATCGGAGGTGGAGCGACGTTCTACTCGACGTTAGTGGAAGTGCGGAAGGCTGGGGTCGAGGTGTGTAAGAGCGGGGTAGATGTGCGTGTGTGACAGACGGGAATCGAACGGAGCAGGCGGGGTTTCATGGCTGAGGTAGTTGAGGTAAGGGAAGCGGTTGCGTTGCCGGGGTTGGAGGAGATCCGCCGGGCAGCTGAGGTGGTACATCGTGTGATGGCGGCGACGCCGCAGTACACGTGGCCGTTGCTGAATGTACGGGCGGGGGCCGAGGTCTGGGTCAAGCATGAGAATCACACGCCGGTGGGAGCGTTCAAGCTGCGCGGCGGGCTGGTCTATATGGATTGGTTGCACCGGACGCGGCCGGAGATCAAGACGGTGGTCTCGGCGACCCGGGGGAATCACGGGCAGTCGATCGCATTTGCCGCGCGGCAGGTGGGGGTGCGGGCGGTGATCGTTGTGCCGCATGGCAATAGCCGCGAGAAGAACCACGCGATGCGCGGGCTGGGTGCGGAGCTGATCGAGTTCGGCGAGGACCTACAGGCAGCAAGCGAGCATGCGACGGCGCTGGCGGAGGAGAACAAGGCGCAGGGTTGGCACCGCATCCCGAGCTACGACCAGAACCTGGTGGCGGGCGTAGCGACCTATGGGCTGGAGTTTCTGACCGCGTGCCCGTGGCTGGAGACGGTGTATGTGCCGATCGGGATGGGCTCGGGGATCTCGGGCATGATGGCGGCGCGGGATGCGCTGGGGTTGTCGACGAAGATTGTGGGCGTGGTGTCGAGTCACGCGCCGGCGATGGCGCTGTCCTTTGTCGCGGGCGAGGTGATCGAGCACCCGGTGACAACGGTGATTGCGGATGGTGTGGCCTGTCGCCGGCCGGATGCGACATCGCTGGAGTTTGTGCTGGCGGGCGTGGAACGAATCGTGATGGTGACCGACGCCGAGGTGGAGCATGCGATGCGTGCTTACTTCTCCGACATCCACCAGGTGGCGGAGGGCGCTGGTGCCATGGGACTCGGCGCACTGCTGCAGGACCGGGCGAGCGGCAGGATTGCGGAGGGTGCCCGAGTTGGGACAGTCCTTTGTGGAGCGAATGTGGATAGCGATGTGTTCGCAGCGGTGCTGGCGCACCGGCCGGTCGACTGATGACCGCGCTGTGCGAGGGAGCTGCGTGGGAAAGATGAAATTTTTGCGAAGATTTGTGAGACCGACGAGCAACTAAGTGGAGCTGGGCGAGTCGGAGTATTGAGCAACGCAGGCGTATTGATCGGTCGGAGGCCGGGCGGGAAGGATCCGCGGCGGCGTTCTGGGAGAGTAACCAGGGAGCCACTCGCGTCACGCGGGTTGCTCCCATATAATCAGATTTTCGCAGAGGATCGAGCTGGCTGTAGTTTGGGCGCGATTTCGACAGCAATGAGGGTGTGCGTATTTTTACCGTAAAGCGAGAGAGCGGAAGCTCCCTGATGAGTCAGACCAAGCCTGTGTGCACGCGCTCCGGCCGCATTCGCATCGCTGTTGCCGTAGCAATTCTTGCCCTCACCGCGCTGGCGGTTCCGAACGGATCTGGGCAGGTGACACCCCTACCGAAGGGCAACATCTTCTCGACCGGAGCTCCGGCGACGCCACAGATTCTGTGCGATCCGCAGGTGATCGGAAACCGGCGTATCCCGAAGGAGTCGGTCCTGGCGCGGCTGTTCAGCCGCGAGGGTGACACCTACGATCCGTTGACGGTCGAACGCGACTTTAACTCCTTGTGGAACACCGAATACTTTGAGAACGTCCAGATCGAAAAGGTCGAGACGCCGAAGTGCGTGCAGTTGGTGATCTACGTGAAGGAGAAGCCGACCATCCGCGAGATCGACTACAAGGGCCTGAACGCGGTCTCGCAGTCGGACGTGCTGGACCGGTTCAAGAAGGCCAAGGTTCCGCTGAGCGTCGAGAGCCAGTACGATCCCACCAAGATCAAGCAGGCCGAGGTCGCGCTGCGCGACCTGCTGGCGGAGCACGGCCACCAGTTTGCCATCATCCGGACGGAGGTTAAGAACATTCCTCCGGCTTCGGTGTCGCTGACCTTCGTGATCAAGGAAGGACCGACGGTCAAGGTAGGAAAGATCGCCTTCGACGGCAACCAGCACCTGAGCAACCGCACGCTGCGGACCGCGATGGTGAATCTGCGGCCGATCGGGATTCCGCACTCGATTATTCTTGAGAGCCTGCTCCCGCGTACGTTTGACGCCAGCAAGCTGGACGAGGACACGGAGCGCGTGCAGCAGGCGTATCGCGACCGCGGCTACTTCGAGGCGCGTACCAGCGACGCGACGACCCATGTGCGCGACGCGGGCGGCATCAACTTCTTCACGCTGCGTCCTTCAACCGGCAAGCGGATCGACATCCTGATGCCCGTGTCTGAAGGAGAACGCTACCGGTTGGGTGGCATTACCTTCTCTGGAAACAAGGCAGTCACGAACCTGAAGGTTCTGCGCGCACAGTTTACCCAGAAGGACGGCGACTACTTCAACGCCACGATGTTCAGCAAGGGCCTCGATCAGTTACGCAAGGCCTATGGCTCGCTCGGCTATATCAACTTTGTTGGCACCCCGACGCCGCGCATCGACGAGGCGAAGAAGCTGGTCTATCTGAATATCGATATCGATGAGGGCGAGAAGTTCTACGTGTCGCGTATCGAGTTCACCGGCAATACGGTGACGCGCGACAAGGTAATTCGCCGCGAGCTGATGCTCGAGGAAGGCCAGGCCTACAACAGCCAGTTGTGGGAGCTTTCGATCCTTCGCCTGAACCAGTTGAACTACTTCGAAACGCTGAAGGCCGACCAGGATTCGGAGAGTCGGCAGAATGCGGACAACCACACCGTCGATCTCCTCCTGAAGCTGAAGGAGAAGGGTAAGAACTCGATTGGCCTGAACGGCGGTGTCAGCGGTCTTTCTGGAAGCTTCATCGGCCTGAACTATCAGACCAACAACTTCCTGGGTCTGGGCGAGACGCTGTCCCTGACGGCAAACATCGGAGACCTGGCGCGGACGGAGAGCTTCGGATTTACGGAGCCCTATCTACGCAACAAGCCGATCTCGGTGGGCTTCCAGGTGTTCGACAGCAAGCGCGACTACAACCCGGCGAAGGCGTACTCGATCACGAACGGTCAGAGTGCGAACCTGACGACGGCGCAGGAGTCGCAGCTGCAGAACTACAACACGTCGACATTGGGCACGACCTTCTCGGTGAGCGAGCCGCTGCGGCATCTCTTTAGCCGCTCGGGTGTGGCGCGAGTCGGACTCTCGTATGGACTTTCGCGTTCGTCCATTACGACCTTCAATACGAATACGCACAATGTCTTTCAGTCCTTGGCATTCCGTTCCGGCATTCAGGGACAGAATCAGCTAGATGGCATCGTCACTTCGGTATTCACACCGAGCTTCACGTTCTCGACACTCGACCGCGCGGTCGGACCGCACAACGGTAAGGACTTCAATGCCGCGGTGCAGATTGCGGGCGCGGGCGGAAACGTCAAGTACTATCAGCCGGTCATCAGCTACCGCCAGTTCTTCCCGATGAAGGGTCTTCGGGTGAACAAGGAAGGGCACAACGTTCTCGGGTACCGTATCCAGGTCTCCCACGCCGCGGGTTTCGACGGCGATGTGGCGCCGCCGATGAACCGTATCTATGGTGGTGGCGAAAACGATGTCCGTGGATTCGATATCCGTGCGTCGTCGCCCTACACCTTTATCCCGAACAACATTCTGTTCAACCTGACCAACCCGGACGGAAATACGGTTCCACGCGATCCGACGAACCCGACGCTGGGGAACGTGCAGATCCCGCTGCCGATCTACCGTCTGGTGGCGATCGGTGGCGATACCAGCTTGACCTCCAATCTGGAGTACCGTATCCCGATCGTGAGCCAGGTGACGTTTGCCTTCTTCACGGACTTCGGCCTGGTCGGTGACCTGCAGAAGAGTCAGTTGCGCGAGAGCGTGGCGGGCGAGTCGGCGATCACGAGCGTGGCCTATGGTTGCCCGACGTTCATCAACGGCGCCTGCTTCGGCGGACAGAAGGTCAACTTCCCGACGCTGCCGATGCTACAGACGGTGCCGGGTACGAACTTCGTGCCGCGCATGTCGAACGGTGCCGAGTTGCAGGTGATTCTGCCAGTGATCAACGCACCCTTCCGGATCTACTACGCGTATAACCCGCTGCGTCTGGAGCGGGATCTGCCGCAGCAGCTTGCCGTCAGCAACGCGGAGTTCCGGAGCTTCTTCCCGAACACCACGGCGGGCGATTACAGCTATCAACAGGCGCTGCAGTTCTACGGCGCGGACTATCAGCTGCGCGAGCCGCGTAAGACCTTCCGTCTGACGGTCAGCACCACGTTCTAAGTCAACTCTTCCTCGGTCCCCATGCACGTGATTGGCTCGAGGGAGAGTGACGCATAGCATGAAAAGGACCTGCCAAGAGCAGGTCCTTTTCATGTTCGCAGTGGTTGGTTACGCGTTGCTGTCAGGGTTCGAAGGCAGGCTTAGTAGCTGCGCTGATACATGCGGGAGATGCGGTCGTGCCAGCCGAGCCGGTCGTCGTCCAGACAGGCCCAGAGGAGGCCCATGCCGAGCGGGCAGGCCGAGAGCAGGAGCGCCCAGGTGCGGCGCCGCATGGCGGAGCGGGTGGGGTTCTCGTCGGAGAAGGTGCAGAGCGCAATGCGGGCGTAGCGCATGCCTGGGGTCGCGTCCGCGAGGGTGAAGAACAGGGTCCGGTAAAGCAGGAACAGCAACAACAGTGTTCCTCCCGCAGAGATTGCCGCGGTTGGGCCGGTGGGCAGGCGGCCGGCGGTAAGGGCGGCCACCGCGACGAACGCAAAGAAGGAGCCAGCCAGGATGCTGGCGTCGACCGTGGCGGCCATCAGACGCAGATTGAAGGACGCGGCCTGCGGCGGAAGAGCAAATGGGGTCTCATCGACCTCGATTGTTTGGGTGCGCGGGGTCTCAAGGCAGATTGAGGACCACTCGGGAGCAGCCGCCCCGACGGCGGGCGCGGAGTCGATCTGTGCTGTCTCGACCTCGAAGATGCGCAGTTGCGCGGCATCCGGTGCCGCATCGGCCTCCTCGCGAAGCGGACCTTCGGCATAGCGCGGCCTGGCCTTCCGCGTGGCGATGAGTTGGCGCGGAAACTCGATCAGATTTGCCGGAAGCGGTTCTGGTGCGCCGGCGGGCTCTTCGAAGACTGGCGTCTGGCGAAACTCGATCTCTTCGTCCAGAGCCATGTGCTCGTCTTCGTCGAAGGGATCGGAGTGTGTTGAGGTGAGAGCGGACCGTGTGCTTGCCGTGCCCGCGCTGGTGGCGTGGCCGAGGGCGCCATAGAGGCGTACGGTGAGGGCCGCCTCGGGCTGCACCGGAGCAGCCGCCGCAGTGGCGGATGTGGGTGGCGGGTCCGCAACCTGACGCCTGGGCCGTGCGGGCGGCGGCACGAGTGCGAGCTCGAAGGGGGGTGGCTCGGGAACGAGCTCGAGGGAGGGGCGATAATCCTGTTCCCACGTCTCGGGCTCCGGCAGCGGCGCGGCTACCAGTGCGAGTGGCGGGGGTTCCTGAGCGCGAGCCTGTTCGAGTTCGGCGATCAGCTGTTGCTGGGCGATGCTGATGGCGAGCGCGTTGCGCGCTGCGATCTCGGCGGCGGCGTTGGCTTCGTCGATGGCACGCTGGGACTCAGCGGCGAGGAAGTCGCGATAGCTCTGCGAGCGCGAGTAGCGCTCGGCGACAGTGGCCGCGATCCGATTTGTGCGGCCGGAGGCGGATCTCTCCGGGGCGGCGGGAGCTGGCGCGGAGCTGCGATCGCGGCGGGAGCGATGCGCGGCCAGGCGTTCCGAGACCTGCTTGCGTAGCAAGTTGTCGGCGTCGTGCTCCCGTTCAGCGGAAGCGCCGTCGGAGGAGACCAGTTGAAATTCTGCGGACCTCATTGTGTTCAATTCGTGACCCGTTCGCGATAAATCGGTTAGCCTCAAAGGGAGTGGCCCGTCCGTGAAGCAATCCAAAAGCGTTGAACCAGAAAAGCAGAGCAAACGCTCGCAGCGTCGTCTAACTCTGTGCATGTCCAGTTCGCAGCCCGACGGGAGCGGCGCGGTGGTCGGCATTTTTCGGGGGTCTTACAGTAGAAGGATGCGTGAGGTCGTGCTAACACCCTGCCGTTGCTGCCTGCAAAGCCTAGTCTTGAATGCCTTCCTTCTTATAGGTATCACGCTGTCCGGCGTCGGTCATGGGTATCTTGCGGCGCAGGAGGTGCCTTCGGTGGCACCTCCCGCGGGCGCGCCGGCAACGGGTGTGGAGGCGAGCTCCAGCTCGCTTCCCGATGCCCCGGGACAGCTGCCGTATGCTACGGCGCAGGTGGTTCCACAACCTGACGATCGCACCACGGTGGAGATCGAATCCACCAACCCCCAGATCAAGGTGGGCAGCCAGTACACGCTGGATAAAGATGTCGTCATCACCTACGGCGATCGCGTGATCCATGCCGATCATATCGAGTACGACAGCGATACCGGCGATGTGACGGCGACGGGGCACCTGTTGATCGAGGGAGGACCGAATCACGAGCACATTACCGCAAGCCATGGAACGCTGAATGTGCAGACGCAGACGGGGCGTTTCTACGATGCGGTGGGATCGGTGGGACTGAAGCCGTCAGGGACGAGTGGGCGGGTGGTATATGCCAATAGCAACCCCTTCCTATTCTCGGGCAAGGTTGTGGTGAAGCGCGGGCCGGAGGAGTACGACGTCTATGACGGAACGGTGACCTCCTGTCAGCTGCCCAAGCCGGATTGGCTGCTGTCTTCGGACAAGTTCAGTGTGGATGGCGATAAGGCGCGCGGCAGCAACAGCATCTTTCATCTCCTGAATCTTCCGCTGCTTTATCTTCCCTACGTGACGATGGCGACAGATCCGGGTGCACGCCAGAGTGGGATTCTGATTCCGGAGGTCGGCAACTCCTCCGATAAGGGCATCACGATCGGCGACGAGTACTATTTCGTGATCAACCGGAGCCAGGATCTGACGTTCGGCCTGATCTACTACTCGATGCGTGGCTGGTCGGAGTCCGGGACCTATCGCTATCGCGGCATCGGGCAAGACTTCATTACGGCCCACTTCAGTTCCCTGCAGGATCGTGGCTACACGCCGCCGGGCGGCGTTTATACGTATCAGGGTGGTACGGACATCACCTTCAAGGCTCGGCATGATCTTTCGTCCGAGACGCGTATCGCGGCGGACGCGGAGTATCTGAGCTCCTATATCTATCGCGAAGCGTTCACGAACAACTTCAATCAAGCGGTCACGACGGACATTCTCTCGGATGTCTACGGCGTGCACAACCAGGATGGAACCTCAACCTCGCTGATCATTGATCGCTATCAGGGCGAGAAGCCGTTGCCCCAGACCGCGGCGCAGATCGCGGCGGAGGACCCGGTGGTGAACTCGCAGATCACGATCTTCCATATCCCCTCGTTGAACTTCGAGACCACGGAACATCTCTTAGGGGATGGACGCTTGCTGTGGAACCTGGACGCTTCGGCAAGCGGGATGAAGCGCACCCAGCCCGGTTTCACCACGGGCGGTGTCGGCCGCTTCGACGTGCATCCGGAGTTGTCCTACCCGTTCGCGGTGGGCGGTTGGCATATCCGGTCGTCGGTCGCTGTCCGGGATACGTTTTATGGCGATAGCAAGCTGAGCACCCTTGCGTCAACCACCGGATTGCCGGTGGAATCGACCGCGTCCGTCAACCGAAGCGATGTGGAGGCGGAGCTCGAGATCAGGCCGCCGGTGGTGGAACGGACGTTTGATTCGCCGTTCCTAAACAAGATCTTCCGCGGTGAAGTGAAGCACACCATCGAGCCCGAGATTACCTATCGGTACGTAACCGGGATCGACAACTTTCAAAACATCCTGCGGTTCGATGAGGTGGATGTCGCGAGCGACACCAACGAGCTCGAATATGGGGTAACGCAGCGGCTCTTTCTCAAACCTGGGCGCTTTCATCCGTGCCGCCCGGCCGAGTTGGGTAAGCCGGCTGAGACGCCCGACGTGACCGAGGACGATAACCAGCCCGACGACACTCCCAATGGGAAGCCGGCGCCGACCACGCCGCGGTGCGGTACCCGTGAGTTCTTCAGTTGGCGGGTGGCGCAGAAGACATTCTTCAACGAGAACTTCGGCGGGGCCGTCCTCGATGGCCGGCGCAATATCTTCGAGACGACGCTGAACTTTTCCGGGATTGCGTTCCTGACCGAGCCACGCAGCATCTCGCCGTTGATCTCGCGGCTTCGGATTCGGCCATCCGACAAGGTCGATGTGGAATGGGACTTCGACTACGACACCGGGGCGACCAAATTTACGACCAACAATCTCTTTGTCGACGTCCGCCAGAATGATTTTTTTGCCGGATTCAGCCTGGCGCGCTTGAATGCGCCGGGACGCTTCTATACGGATGGGCTGGCCTCGTCGACTTCCAATTTCAATCAGATGCGGGTGTTGCTGGGCGACGGCAAACCGACCAAGGAAGGTTTGAGCGCAGCAGCGAGCGGGGCGTTCGATCTGCGGCTAGGTCAGCTGCAGTATGCCTCCGTGCAAGCCTCCTATAACTGGAACTGCTGCGGAATCAATGTCGAATACCGCAAGTATGAGCTGGGTGCGGTACGCAACGAGGGGACGGAGACGTTTAGTTTCACGCTGGCCAACATCGGTTCCGCCGGTAACTTGCGTCGCGCTGCCAGCCTTTTCTGAGCCGGGATGGGGCGCCGCGGGCGGGAATGGACATGCAATAATGGGGCTACTGTGTCTACCGGCGTAACTCCCTTTCGATCTTTTGTTCTGGCGCTCACGTTGGCGGCTCTTGGCTGCCACGCACAGTTGCCAGCCGGTTCGGCCCATACGGCCGACTCTCAGGCTAACGGCGCGAATGCGGGAGGGTTGTCCCCGGAGCTCGCTCGCCGGATCGAAGTGCTGATCCGTTCCCGAGCCAACGTACCTGCGGAGTATGAGATCCATATCGGCGCTCCGCACAAGAGCGACATGCCTGGCTTCAACGAGATTACGGTTGAGTTCAGCGCTGCGGGCAAGCAAACCGCTCCTCTGGACTTCCTGTTATCGCTGGACGGCAAGACGCTGGCTCAGTTCAAGAAATTCGATATCAGCCAGGACCCGAAGAATCTGGTCTCTGGCGCGGATCGACCGGCCCGTGGAGGATCGGCGAACGCGCCTGTGCTGATCGTTGGCTTTGATGATCTGGAGTGCCCGTTCTGCGCGCGGATGAATGAGGAGCTTTTTCCCGCCCTGTTGAAGCGCTATAAGGACCAGGTTCGCATTGTGTACCGGGATTTCCCGCTGCAGCAGCATCCGTGGGCGATGCGCGCGGCGATCGACGTGAACTGCGTCGGTGCCCAGAGCACCACGGGATATTGGAACCTTGTGGATTATATTCACGCGCATGCCGGCGAGATCGGCGGTTCCACGCCCCAGGACAAGACAGTTGCGAAGGCCAGTGAGATGTTGGACAAGCTGGCGCGGGATGAAGGAACGCGGCAGAAGGTGAAGGCGGATGTGCTCGACGCCTGCATTGCCAAGCAGGACGCAAGCGGGATCGAGCAATCGATGAAGGAAGGCGAGGCGCTTGGGGTAGAGGCGACTCCCGCTCTGTTCATCAACGGCGAAAAGATTGAAGGAGCGCAGCCCATCGAGTATGTTTATCGGATGATCGATGGGGCGCTTGTCGCCGCCGGGCAGAAGCCGCCCGCGCCGGAAGCAACTCCCTCGCCGACATCGCCTAAGCCGGGCAACTAGATTCGCAATAACGACACGATACGAAGGTTTGCAGAGACGCTAATGACGAAAAGATCGGATTTTGCACGGCAACCGAAGGCTCGACGTACTCGGTTGTTTCCTGTCCTCCTCTTTGCAGGTTCTGTTCTTGCGACTGCCTCGGGGTGCCACCGCGCTCCGAGTGCCGACGTCGTGGCCACGGTCAATGGCAAGCCCCTTATGCGTACCGAGATGGACAAGGAATATGCGGCGCTGATTCAACAACAGCAGCAGCAAGCTCCTGCGTCTCCTGAACAGGCCGATCTCGCGAAGTTGTCCGTTGTCCGCAACCTGATCGATGAAGAGATCATCGAGCAACGCGCGGCGAAGATGAACCTGACGGCAACAAACGAAGAGGTCGATGCCAAGCTCGCAGGGATGAAGGCTCCTTATACCGAAGAACAGTTCGAGGAGCATCTCAAAGCGCAAAATCTCACGTTGGACGCGCTGCGGCAAGAGATCCGGCACTCGCTGACGATCAATAAGCTCCTGAACAAGGAGATCAACTCCAAGATCACCGTTTCCGACCCGGATATTGCAAGCTTCTATGCGCAGCACAAGGCTGAGTACAACCTGATCGAGACACAGTATCGGCTGGCACAGATTCAGGTGACGGGCGTCCCCTCGAACCAGCCTGGAAACCTGCAGGGAAGCAAGGCGAGCAACGATGTCGAGGCCAAGAAGAAGATCCAGGCACTCAAGGCGCGGTTGGACAGCGGCGAAGACTTCGGCGCGATTGCCATGAACTTCTCCGAGCAGCCGCAGACGGCGGCGAGCGGTGGCGATATGGGATTTGTTACGGAGTCCCAGATGCACGCCGATCCCAATGTCTACAACGCGGTCATGAAGCTGAAGTCTGGCCAGATTACCGATATCCTTCCTGTTCTCGATGCCCAGACGAAGAAGCCTGTAGGTTATGCAATCTACAAGTTGATCTCGAAGGAGCTTCCCGGTCAGCATGACCTGAGCGACCCGATTGTGCAGCAGGGAATCCGGCAGCAGCTACATAACGACCGGTCGCAGCTGCTGAAGAACGCGTACTTCGAGATGTTGAAGGATCAGGCGAAGGTTGTGAATTACTTTGCCGAGCAGATCTTCAAGAACGACGCCAAGTAGCCTCGCCGTCAACGGCGAAGCTACTTGGACCTGAGGCAACGTGGTTCAAAGGCGATGCCCGCATTCTCGCAAGATGAGAATGCGGGCATCGCTGCTTCTAGAGTGGCTTTAGTGGACGCTTACGGCGAGATCCGCAGTGCGGGCGGGGTGGAGGGCGGCTACATCGCGGCGGGGGGTGGACTCCTGCGGAACGAAGTTCTTGTAGACGCTGATATGGAAACAGGCCTGCTGGAACTCTTCCTCGACGTCGATCTTGCCCTCTTGTACGAGGGGCAGTAAGTAGCCGCGAAGCCAAGCGATCTGGGTGAGAGAGAGGCCGTGCTTGGCGATATCGATGGCCTGGCCGGTGAGATGCGGCGAGGCGGTATCGCCCTCGGCGGGCGCGGCGTTGCCGTTGATGTGGATGAGGTGCTCCTGGAACGCGACGGTGCGCACGGCGGAGTTGACCTGCAAGGGAGTCTGAAAGTGGGCGTAGAACTCGCGGGAGAGCTGGGCGAGGAAGTCGGCGGTCCAAGGACGGCAATAGCGGCGGTTGGCGGGAAGGCGCTCGTCGACCTGCAGACCTGAGCCGAGGGGGAGCGCGACGAGGAGGCCTTCGCGGTGCATGCGGTCGAGGTCGACGTCATCCTGGACGCGGGTGAGACCGTCGCGATCGGCGACCTCATTCTGGTGGAGCAGGATCTCGTGGGAGCCCTTGAGCGGCGGCGGAACGATGAGTCTGCCACGCCTGTTGTAGAGGGTGGGAAGCAGAACGGGCTTGGCGGCGACCTCGAGAGCGGGTGCGAGTTCGGGGCGCGCTGCGGTGCGTCGTGCGACGGTCACGGCCTTCGCGGCGCGCGATGAGGGAAGCGGCTTGGCTTCGTGCTGGTGCTGCTGGGCGGCGATGAAGGCGTGGACGCGATCGGCGGTGGTGCGATCGACGGAGGCGTGATTGCCGAGTTTGGGAGTAGCAATGATGACGCGCGGTTTGCGCTGTTTGGGAACTCTGTGCAGGCCTGGCTGGATGCGCTGCAGCTGCGCTTGCTTGTGGTGCGCGGTGAGCTTGTGCGGATGCGTGGTGCTCGCGTGGAGCGGGAATGGAAGCAGGGCAAAGCAGAGGAGCGCCGTCGCGGCGTGATGGGAAGAAGGGAAGCGCATTGATGTGAAGGCGCGGAGACGCCAGAGCAATTCCTAGTCTAGCGGATTGGGCGAGAGGGTGTAAGTAATGAGCTGGGTTCCGTATACTCGACGGAGAATCGGAACAATTATGCGGAGAAAGGGATCAAGAATGCGGGGTTTGCTTCTGGGAGTGGCTGTAATGGCTTTGGGTTCAGGAACGGCGTTGGCGCAGGATCCGGGATCGGCGGGAACGGCACAGTTTTACACAGAAAAAGTGGTGCCGGTGCTGGAGGCGCATTGCTACCAGTGCCATGGCGGGACGGCGCATCGCGGTGGACTTTCGCTTGCGACCAAGGCAGGGATGCTGAAGGGTGGCCACGACGGAACGGTGCTGGTTCCGGGGCACCCGGAGTCCAGCCTGATCGTGAAGCTGATCCGGCATGAGGGGCCGGCGGACGATCCGATGCCGATGCCGCCGAACAAGCCGAAGCTGTCGGACGCGGACATTGCTGCGGTCGAGCAGTGGGTGAAGGCGGGAGCGCTCATGCCCGGCGAGACCTCGACCCAGTAGTCCTTTTTGTCGCCGGAGGGGGCTGTCTCCCCCTGTCTTAGACGTAAATCCTTTGTTTCAATGAAATAGAGGATACATTTCGCTCGCAAAAAATATTCATAGCGAAGGACTTACGCCTAAACTTTTCTAACTAAAAGACTTATGGCGGGGGTGTGGATCTTTGGGATCCCGGCCTTCGCCTTTTCTCTTTTTCTTTAAGAGAAGCGAATCGAATGGGGTGAATACTAAATTCTTTTTTGCGCAAAAGTAGCGTCTTTATTGACGATTTCTCGCTTTTTGTTGTCTGGGGTCGCGCGAATTTCCTGGCGTTTTTGCGGGATTTATTTTTGGGGCCCGGGGGCACCCCCATAGCACTCCGCGCAAAATCCGATTTTGCAAGCATAGCGTCCAATGCGCGGACGCACTGAACAGAGGCAAGCGGTGTTCCGGACCTCGATCGCCTATGGTCTCAAGGGATCGGTCCGTCGGGTGTTCATCCGGTGGTCATGTAGACTCAACCTGTCCCACGAAGCGGTTGCTTCAAGACTCCCGATTCGCGAACGAACGGACTAGACGCTGCACTTCACCTGCGAGGTCAGAGAAAACGGAGATTCTGATACGCCGTAAAGGAACAGGGGGATATATGCGTTCTGAAGCTATTTTCCGTGCCAAAGAGATCATCGCCAACAAATACAAGCTTTGTCAGACCGTTTCGAAGGCGACCCGGATGCTCCATATTTCGTCGAGAGACACACAAGCAACCATCAACGACGCCTTCGCAAGGATTGCCGTCGGCTCAGACTTGCCCGTTTCGATTGAAGCCATCTGAGATCGTTGTTGTTTTTGGGGCGGGTGGAGACTACTGGGCGTCCCATAACGCATTTGCCTGAGAACTCTATGCGGCATGTGCTGGCTGGCGGATGGTGGTTTTTTCTGCGTTTGGCAACGTCGCCTTTAGTCAACAGCTGACGAGTTTGGCGCTGGCGAGTGTTGCCCCGGTTGCAGCCGCAGCACCTCCGCCCCGAATACGCTGCTCGATGGAACCGCGGTGAAACTGCGCCTGGCGGAGAACCTGAGTTCGGCGACGGCAAAGGCGGGGCAGAGCGTTCCGTTTCGAGCTGCTGGAAGAGGTCGATGTCCAGGGCGTGCCGGGGATCGCGAAGGTCGCGCAGGCGCTGGCGACGGCGACGATCGCAGAGGCCAGAAAAGTATGGGCCGGCCGGGCAAGCTCGATGTGAATGTAGACTCGATGCGGCTGGTGGATAACGAGAAAGCTGCGCTGAGCGCGACTCGGAATGCCAAGGGTGGTGGGCACACGGGCGCGATGACGGCGGGGATTGTGGGGACGGCGATTGTGTTCTTCCCGGCGGCACCACTGCGGCTATTTATTCAGGGCAAAGACATCACGATCCCTAAGAGAACCGAGATTACTGCGTTTGTGACGGGCGACATGAAGCTGGATATGGCGAAGTAGGATTGTTTTGGCTGGGTCCAGGAGGGCGGTTCGCGCCTTAGGCGCGATAAAACTGCACCGAAAATGGGGCACCGGTTCTCTTGAGACCAAAGAAGAAACGGCCCCGTTCGGGGCCGTCTTCGGGTATGAAGAATCCCTACTGGAGGAGGGCGCCTTCTTCAGGTTGGATTTTGGCTTCCTCGGGGGGGATGACGACGGCGGCGGCGACCTTGTCCTGGGTGTCGAGGTCGAGCAGCTTGACGCCCATGGTGGAGCGGCCGGCGGCGCGGATGCTCTTGGTGTCGATGCGGATGATCTTGCCGAATTGGCTGATCACCATCAGCTCCGTCGTGTCGTTGACGAGGTTGATGCTGCTGACTTTGCCGATCTTGGGAGTCGTCTTCATGTTGATGACGCCGGTGCCGCCGCGGGATTGCAGACGGTAGCGGTCGACGTCGGTGCGCTTGCCAAAGCCGTTCTCGCTGACCGAGAGGATGAGGCAGGAGGTGAGGCCGAGCTGCTGGTCAAGCTTGGTGAGCTTGGCGTCGAAGTCGGGATCGGTGGGCTTTTCGTCGAGGTCGGAGCCGAGGATTTCCTGGCCGTCGGGGGCGTTGGTGGTGGCGGCGCCGGCGTCGCGGAAGCTGGTGAGGGTGGAGGGTGGGCCAATGAGGGCGTTGAGCTCGGCGGTGAGGCCGAGAGCTTCGCCGCGCTCGCGGCGCTGGGCGTTGCGAGCCTCGTCGGAGGGAGTAACGGCGGCGCCGACCAGGTAATCTCCCTTGCGGAGGTTGATGCCCTTGTTGCCGTAGGCGGGGCGGCCCATGGCACGGAGATCCTGCTCGTTGAAGCGGATGGCCATGCCGTCGTGAGTGGCGAGGAAGATGACCTGCTTGCCATCGGTGACGCGGGCGGTGATGAGCTCGTCGTCCTTGTCGATGCCAATGGCGATGATGCCGCGCGCCATGACGTTCGAGAAGTCCCGCAAAGCGGTCTTCTTTACCGTGCCGTTGCGGGTGGCGAAGAGGATGTTCTTGCCCTCCTCGGTGAGGTCGCGGACGGGGAGGATGGTGACGACCTTCTCGCCGGGCTGGAGGTCGATGAGCGAGGCCATGGCCTTGCCCTTGCCGGCGGCGCCAACGTCGGGGACCTCGTAGACCTTGACCCAGTAGACGCGGCCGGTGTTGGTGAAGCAGAGGAGATAGGCGTGGGTGGAGTCGATGATGAGCTGGGCGACGAAGTCCTCTTCGCGGGTCTTCATGCCGAGCCGTCCGGTGCCGCCGCGGCGCTGCTGGCGGTAGATGGAGATGGGCGTGCGCTTGAGGTAGCCGGTATTGGAGACGGTGACGGCGACCTGCTCGTCGGCGATGAGGTCCTCGAGCTGGAGCTCGGCGGTCTCGTCGATGATGATGGTGCGGCGGGGATCGCCGTACTTGTCGCGGACCTCTTCGAGCTCCTTGACGATGACCGCTCGCAGCTTCGCTTGCGAGGCCAGGATGGACTCGAATTCGGCGATGTTGTCGCGGACGATGCGGAGCTCGTTGAGGAGCTCGTCGATGGAGAGCTGCGTGAGGCGATAGAGCTGCAGTTCGAGGATGGCGTCGACCTGGCGGTAGCTGAGGATCAGCGTGCCGGTGGTGGAGAAGGTCATGTCGACGTTGTAACGGCTGGCGTCGAGCGTGACGCCGGCCAGCTCGGTGCCGCGGAGGTCGATGGTGCGGCCGGAGAAGTACTGGAAGAGACGCTCGCGGGCCTCGGGACGGCTGCCGGACTGACGGATGATGCGGATGACGGTGTCGAGATGGTCGAGCGCGATCTGGTAGCCGAGCAGAATGTGCTCGCGGTCGCGCGCCTTGCTCAGGAGGAAGGCGGTGCGGCGGCGGACGACGTCGACACGGTGATCGAGGAAGGCACGGATCGCGTGATCGAGAGGCAGTTCCTTCGGCTGGCCGTTGTGGACGGCCAGGAAGATCATGGAGAAGCTCTCCTGCATCTGGGTGTGCTTGTGGAGCTGGTTGAGGACGATCTGGTGCTCAGCGCCGCGCTTGAGGCCGATGACGATGCGCATGCCGTCCCGGTCGGACTCGTCGCGGAACTCGTCGCGGGCGATGTCGGTGATGACGCCCTCGTTGACGAGCTCGGCGATGCGCTCGATGAGCTTGGACTTGTTGACCTGGTAGGGGATCTCGGTGACGATGATCGCCTGGCGGCCACCGGAGATGTTCTCAATGGCGCACTTGGCACGCATCATGAATCTACCGCGACCCGTCCGGTAGGCGTTGGGGATGTTCGTGCGACCGTGGAGGAAGCCGCCGGTGGGGAAGTCGGGTCCGAGGACGTGCTCGAGGACGAGGTCTAAATCCGACCGATGATCTTGAGGGGATTTAGAAAGCAGGGCGATGGCGGCGTTCACGACTTCGCGCAGATTGTGCGGCGGGATGTTGGTCGCCATGCCGACGGCGATGCCCGAGCTGCCGTTGACGATGAGATTGGGGATGCGGGCGGGCAGGACCGAGGGCTCGAGCGTCGATTCGTCGTAGTTAGGGGTGAAGTCGACGGTGTCTGAGTCGATGTCAGCGAGCATCTCGCCGGCGATGCGGGTCAGGCGCGATTCGGTGTATCGCATGGCCGCGGGCGGGTCTCCGTCGATGGAGCCGAAGTTGCCCTGGCCGTCGACGATGGGATAGCGCAGGCTGAAGGGCTGGGCCATGCGGACCATGGTGTCGTAGATGGCGGAGTCGCCGTGGGGATGGTAGTTACCCATGACGTGGCCGACGACCTTG
>FSYR01000150.1_pt1 | contig 37107 bp, 32 predicted proteins | sample 1638631 | NCBI WGS metagenome assembly FSYR01 (sample SAMEA3914788, study PRJEB12502) | metagenome | biome: forest; material: soil | place: Canada | collected 2011-07-03 | depth 0.1 m | reverse complement strand
GGGCACAGTGATCGAAGGCGAAGCGCAGCCGGGCACAGTGATCGAAGGCGAAGCGCAGCCGGGCACAGTGATCGAAGGCGAAGCCACCGACACCCCCACAGCCGCCCCCGCGCCAGCCGCCACCGACGCCGATCCCAACGCCGAAGCCGCCCTCGCCGCGAATCCGAACAATGTCGTCCTCAAGATCCGCCGCCGCAAGTTCGGCCGCGCCCCCATCCGTGCCGGCGAGCTGACCATCACCCGCCGCCTCTTTCGCACCGGCGACTCCGAGTACCTCCTCAACGGAAAGATCTGCCGTCTCCGCGACATCCAGGACATCTTCATGGGCACCGGCCTCGGCGGCGAGTCCTACGCCATCATCGGCCAGGAACGTATCGGCCAACTGCTCAGCTCGAAGCCGCTCGACCGCCGCTCCATCATCGAAGAGGCTGCCGGCATCACTCGCTTCAAGACCAAGAAGCGCCTCGCCGAGCTCCGTCTCGAATCCGCCAAGCAGAATCTCGCCCGCGTCAACGACATCTTCGAAGAAGTCACCAAGCAGATGGTCACGCTGAAGCGCCAGGCCGCCAAAGCCGAGCGCTACGGCGCCCTGCGCGACGAGCTCCGCACCCGCCTCCGCGTCGTCCTCGCCAGCCGCATGCAGCAGCTCGACTCCGAAGCTGCCAGCGCCGCCGCCGAGATCGCCCGCCTCGGCGCCGCCATCGACACCCAGGCCGCCGCGCTCGAGGCCATGGACGCCGAGCACACCGAGGGCGTCCGCCACGGCTACGCGCTCGACCAGCAGATCCGCGAGGCCGGCGCCCGCGCCAACCAGTCCGCCGTCGAGCTCGAGCGCATCACCGCCCGCTCTGCCTCGAACGTAGACCGCATCACCGAGCTGACCAATCGCATCGCCAGCGGCGGAGAGGAGCTCGAAAACGCCCGCGCCCAACTCGCCCAGCTTGCAGGCGAGCAGGAGGAGCACCGCAGCTTCCTCGAGTCCGCCACCAGCGAGTCCAGCAACTCCCGCGAGGCCGCGCAGGCACAGCAGGCCGAGGCGCAGAACGCCGCACGCGCCCTCAACCAGGCCGAGCAGCAGGTCGAGCAGAACCGCCGCAACTCCATGCAGCTCCTCCAGCGCGCCGGCCAGACCCGCAACGAGGAGGCACAGGCCGCTGCCGCGCTCTCCGGTCTCGAGCGCGAGGCCGAGCGCCTGCAGGCCGAGTCCGGAGTCGCCCGCGAAGAACTCACCGCGCTCGGCCTCCAGCGCGGCCAGGTCAAGCTCTCCTTTGAGGACGTCACCGAGCGCCTGAAGCTACTCGAAGCCGAGGTCGCCAGCCTGCGCAGTGAGATCGAAGCCAGCCGCACCGAAGAATCCCAGTCCAAGCGCCGTGGCGACCAGCTCCGTGGCGAGCAGGCGACTCTCATCGGCCGTCGCAACTCGCTCGACCAGCTCATCCGCGAGCACAGCTACTCCACCGACACCGTCAAGAATCTCTTCCGCGCGCACTCCAACCGCACCCGCGCCACCGGCGGAAGCGACGAGCTCTCCCCGGTCGGAACCCTCGCCGACTTCCTCGAGGTCGAGGGCAAGTACGAGAGCGCCGTCGACGAGTTCCTCCGCGACGAACTGAACTTCGTCGTAGTCAAGAACTGGAACGCCGCCGACGAAGGACTCCGGCTGTTACAAAAGGACGTCGCCGGCCGCGCCACCTTCCTCGTCCACTCAGACTCCGAGACCCACGCCTTCGCCAACGGCATGAGCAGCCTCGAGACCCCGCAGCACGAGGGGCTCGTCGCCCTCCGCGACTGCATCGGCGTCCGCAACGGCTTCGGCAAATCGCTCGAAGTCATCCTGCCCAAGCTGCGCGACGGTTTCATCGCGCCCGATCCCGAGACCGCCCGCAAGCTGGCCCTCGAGCATCCCCGCGCCTTTTTCCTCGCGCCCACCGGCGAGATCTTCCAGAACGTCACCGTCACCGGCGGCCGCACTCGCGCCCAGGGCCCACTTGCCCTCAAGCGCGAGCTGAACGAGGTCCAGCAGAAGGCCGACGCAACCGCCGCCGAGCTCGCCGCGACCGACACCCGCACCGCCGAGCTGCAGCACCAGATCGCCACCCTCTCCGCGACCCTCGAAAGCAAGTCCCACGAGCGCCGCGATCTCGACCGCGAGGCCGCGAACTCCGGTGCCGCTCTGCGCCAGATCGAGGCCGAGGCCCAGCGCCTCGAGCGCCGCCTGCAGGACTGGCAGCTCAACATCGAACGTAACCGCGACGCCCGCACCCAGAAGGAAGACCTGATCGGGCAGCGGCAGGACCAGGCCGCCGCGCTCGACGCCGAACGGTCATCGCTCGAAGTCACTCTAGCTGAATTACAGGAACAGCTCAGCACCATGCGTGCCCAGCGCGAGGAGCTGCAGCAAGCGGCAGCAGCGGCAGCAGCAGCGCTCGCCGGCCTCGAAGAGCGCCGCCGCAACGCCGCCGCCAACCTCGAGCAAACCACCCGCCTCTACAACACCCAGCAGCAGCGCATCCAGCAGCTCACACAGCAGCTCGAGCAAGCCGCCGCCGAGCGCCTACGCCGCGAAGAGGAGACCTCGCAGCTCGCCATCCAGCAGCAGGAGATCGCCGAGACGCGCAGCACCGCCGTCGCCGATGGCGCCCGCCTCACCGCCGAGGCCACCGAACTCCGCGCCCGCATCACCGAGATCGATCAGCGCCTGCGCACCTTGCGCCACGAGACCGAGGCGCAACGCGAACAGCGTTCCGTCCTTACCGCACGCGCCGCCAAGCTCGCCTCCGACATCGAGCACATCGAGGCAACCTGCCTCAACGACATGGCCGTCGAAGCCTCCGTCCTGCGCACCGACGAGACCATCGTCCGCATCGAAGGCGAAGCGCTCGCCAACGAAGAAGAGGAGGCCCGCGGGCTCAAGCAGCGCCTCGAAGCCATGGGCCCAGTCAACATGATGGCGCTCGAGGAGTACAACGAGACCGCCGGCCGCCACACCTTCATGGAGAGCCAGCGCAAGGACCTGCTCGACTCCATCGAGAACACACAGGCCTCCATCAAGGAGATCGACGACGTCTCGAAGACCAAGTTCGACGAGGCCTTCAAGATCATCAACGACAACTTCTCCGTCACCTTCACCAAGCTCTTCGGAGGCGGCCAGGCGCTGATGAAGCTCACCGACGCCGAGAACATCCACGAGTCTGGCATCGACATCATCGCCTCGCCCCCGGGCAAGAAGCTCCAAAACGTCCTCCTGCTCTCAGGCGGCGAAAAGGCCCTCACCGCGCTCTCGCTGCTGGTCGGCATCTTCCAGTTCCAGCCCGCGCCCTTCTGCGTGCTCGACGAGGTCGACGCACCGCTCGACGAGACCAACGTGGGCCGCTTCTCGAAGCTCATCGCCGATATGAGCGAGACCACACAGTTCGTCGTCATCACCCACAGCAAGCGGACCATGTCTGAGGCCGATGTGATCTACGGCGTCACCATGCAGGAACCCGGCGTCTCGAAGATCGTCAGTGTCAACCTCGGTAAGGGCAACCGCAGCGGCCAGGGCGGCCGTCGCGCCGTAGCCTAAGCCTCACCCCGACTTTGCGCTGCTGGAGCAGGTTCCCACAAGCTGCTCCAGTTTTTCTTTGCAAGGAGGTTACGCGCGCATCCCCACCACCACCTTGGCCGTCGACACGGCCTGCCCCGCATGCCGTTGCGTGTGCTCCGCGCAGTGAATAAGCAACCCAGCCACAGTGCTCGGCAACGCGCGCCGTCCCACGCCACGCGGCTCTTCGTAGTGGTTCGGCGAGATTAGTCGAATCCGTCGCTCCGCCTCGCCCAACCCCGCCCGCACCTCGGCCACCACCACCTCGGCGAGCGCCCCCGGCGCCAGTTCCGACCGTAGCGCATCCATCTGCCCGCCCGAGAGCTGCTGCCCCTCGGCATACGTCAATAACCTGTCGAGACTCCGCGCAATATGCCGCAGATGGAACGCCACCGGAGCCAACCCATAGGGCCGCGTATTGATCTCTTCATCGGATAAGAGCGCACACCACCGCGTGACGTCCTCACACGCCAGCTCGAGCGCATGGAGCACCTGTCGCCGCACCGCGTCCACATCCGTCAGCGTCCCGCGCAGCCAGGGCTCCGGCATCTCCGGCTCCAATAGCCCCGGCTTCGGCAATCCCGAATCATGTTTCTCTTCCATCCCTCTACCTCCAGACACCCATGCGTCTGTGAGTCTACAACCCTTTCCGCTCGCGAAACTCCCGCACCACATCGCCCACATCCCGATGCTGCGCGTCCACCGCATCGTTCATCGCCTGCACCTCTTCAGCCGTTACCTTACCCGCCAGCCGATCGAGTGCCGTTTGAATCTCCGGGTGCCTCCGCACCGAGTCCTCCCGTACCAGCGGCACCGCCTCATACGGCGGAAAGTAGTGCCGATCATCCTGAAGCACCGTCAGCCCCAGCGCCCGGATCGGCCCGTCGGTCGAGTTTCCCGCCACCATATCCACCTGGTGCGCCTCCAGCGCCCGATACAACAGCCCCAGGTCCATCACCCGCGGCTCGCCGGCGAACTTCAACCCATACGCCGCCTCCAACCCGCGCAACCCATCCGGCCGCTCCTCGAACTCATACCCCACCCCAAGCTTCATCTGCGCGGCATGCGCCACCGCATCGTCGATCGTCTTCATCCCCAGCCGCCGCGCGTCCTCCCCGCGCACCACCATGGCGAACGTGTCCTCGAACCCCAGCGGGGCTCCCACCTCCACGTGATATCGCGCCGCATACAGCCGCCGCACCGTCCCCAGCACCGACGCCGCATTACGCTGTCCCACGGGCGGCAGCGGCTGCTTCAGAATCGCCGTGAGAGCCGTCCCGGTGTACTCCAGGTAGCCATCGATCCGCCCGCTCACCAGAGCCTGCTGACACAGATAGCTTCCCGCCAGGTAGAACCTTCTCTCCACCCTCTGGTGCGAGACGGCCTCGATCTCCTGCGCCAGCAACTCCCCCAGCACCACCTGCTCGGTGAAGTTTTTCGCCCCAATCACCACCCGCGACGACCGCGGCGGCGCACACCCTGCCAACAGAATCAGCAAAAACACGCGAAGCGTCCAAAATCGTGCGAAGCACCGCCCGCGCGGCGTTAGAGCGTTTTTGCCTTTCACCGTCTTACCGCCAGTCTTTTCTCCAGCAGCCCCAACCCCGTATCCGCGGCGAGCGCCAGCAGCGCCGCCGGCACCGCACCTGCCAAAACAAGCCCATTGTCCACGCTTGCCACCCCGCGGAAGATCAGCTCCCCGAGACCACCGGCCCCAATCGCCGCCGCAATCGTCGCCACGCCCACGCAGGTCACGGTGGCCGTCCGTAGCCCTGCCAAGATCACGCTCGCCGCCAGCGGCAACTCCACCTTGATCAGCCGTTGCCAATCGCTCATTCCCAGTGCATGCGACACATCCAGCAGCGCCGGGTCGACGCTCCCAATTCCAGCGTAGGTATTCCGCAAGATAGGCAGCAGAGCATACCCCGTCAGTGCCAGGATCGCCAGCCGCGCCGCGTTCTCTCCCAGCCATGGCACCGGCAGCAGCAGCCCGAACAGCGCCAGGCTCGGGACCGTCTGGATCACATTTGCAAACGCGATCACCGGCCCCGCCAACCGACGCTTCCTCGTCAGCAGGATCCCCAGAGGAAGCCCAATCGCCACCGCCAGCAGCAGAGCAAAACCCGTCAGCCAAAGATGTTCAAACGTCAACCGAGCGATCTCCCACCCATGCGCGCGCAGAAAGTCCCTCATGCCGGAACAGCCCGCCGCACGGCTGCCACATACCCCTTCACCGCAGGATTCTCCGACGTCAGCACAGCCCCCGCAGCCAAGTCCGCAACCACCGCGCCACCCTCGAGAAACACCACGCGCTCCGCCAGGTACAGCGCCTCGTCGAGATCGTGCGTCACCAGCAAAACCGTCTTCTTCACCCGCGCCAGCAGCTCCCGCACCATAGTCTGCATCTCCGCCCTCGTCATAGGGTCGAGCGCCCCGAACGGCTCATCCATCAGCAGCACCTCGGGATCGGTCGCCAGCGCCCGCGCGAGCCCCACCCTCTGACGCTGTCCACCGGAGAGCTGCCACGGATACCGCCCTCGCAGCTCCCCAAAGTCCAGCCCCACCAGCCCCAACACCTCCGCCGCACGCGCCGCAATTTCCGCCTTCGAGCGCCCCGCCAACTCCAGCGCCAGTCCTGCATTCCGCTCCACCGTCATATGCGGAAACAACCCGGTCTCCTGGATCACATACCCAATCGACCGTCGCAAGCTCTCCAAATTGACGGAACGCACCGCCTCGCCACCCACCAGCACCTCTCCCGCCGAAGGCACCACCAGCGCATTCACCATCCGCAGCAACGTCGTCTTGCCCGACCCGCTGCGGCCCAACACCGCCGTGGTCGTCCCCGCACCCAGCCGCAGCGAAATCTCCCGCAGCAGCATCCGCCCAGTCCCACCCGGCCGCTTCAAATCAGGGCGCGACCCGGCCGGCGCATAGCTCACCTTCGCGAACTCAACGCCAGCCTGGGCCATCGTCCCTCTGCTCGTCGAACGTCCTACGACTCGATCGGCGCCTCGACACCATCCGGCTGCGCCGCCGCAGGCTCCTGCGCCTCCGAACCCTCCGCACGCACCGAACCCAGGTCCGCTCCCGGCTGGCCCTTCACGCGCACCACCGTGATCTTGTCGAAGCCTTCTTTGAACGACGGTGGCCGCAGCCGCTCCGCCATCTTCTGCATCACCTCATCGGTGACCACGCGTTCGCGCTTCGAGTTCCGCTCCATGCACACCGCCAGCGGCACGTCGAAGAACACCGCCTGCACCTCGTACTGGAAGCTCTTCGCCATCTTAATCCATTGCTTGCGCTCGTGTGGCGAAAGGTTGGTCGCGTCCACATAGTTCCACGGCATCTTCGCAATCAAGCGTGCCCGCAGCAGCGACCGCAGCGTCGAAAACACCAGCCCCTGGTACCGCTGTTCCGTGATGTCGTCAAACAACAGCCCACGCAGCAGGTCGCTCGAAAGCGGCGTCACGCCGCGCCGTTTGTACCACGTCGTCTTGCCCGACCCGGGCAGCCCAATGGTCAGCACCACATAGCCGCGTGGCGACTTCGCCGGCACCGCGGGCATCTCCGCCGGCGGCGTCGCCAGGCTCTCCGGCTGCGTCTCCAGCACAATCTTCTGTTCCTGCCCTGCCGGCTTGAATCCCGCGGCCTCTGCCGCTTCAATCTCCTGCTGTTCGGCGGCCGCCGGAACCTGAATCGATCGCGGCTTCTCTTCTCCGGCCTCTACCATCCGCACAGGCAGTGGCTCTGGGTAATTCGGCCGCAGCGGAGCCTGTTGCCCGGCCGGCAACTCCTGTCCACTCTTGCCTGTGGACTCTGAATCATTTGGTCCACGTCTAGAACGTCGTCTCATGATGTCGCTTATCCATTTCATCTGCACAACTTTGGTTCGCGCGTGCTCGCGCCTGTGCTGCTTGTAACACAGCCCCGAAGCCGGTCGCAAATCCTTTGAACCCTCCACGATACCCGGCCCACGTCCGCCCACCCCGTCAGCCCCCTGCAAAATCGGCCACCGCGAACATCCTCCGTTCACACAACGGGGCTAGCGTTCTCTCAAATAAAAAGAGGGGAAATTCTAAGCGAGCGCCTTCGCCCAATACAATGACCAAATTCTCCGGTAAGCCCACGCACTCTACCCGCCTGCGTCCGCCACATCCCCGGAAATGCCTATTAATGGACCCACATAGCCATCTACCCCGCCACCCTCTAGAATAGAATGGCCGCACCAATCTCGTACCACATTACGAAAAGGATAGGAGCAACTCCAGCTATGGCAGTAAAGGTAGGCATCAACGGCTTCGGCCGCATCGGTCGCAACGTCTTCCGCACCGCCCTCGCCAATCCCGAGATCGACTTCGTCGCTGTCAACGACCTCACCACGCCCGCGACCCTCGCCCATTTGCTGAAGTACGACTCCATCCTCGGCAACCTCAAGAACGACATCCAGCACGGCCCCGACTTCATCTCGGTCGATGGCAAGAAGATCAAGGTCTTCGCCGAGCGCGATCCCGCCAAGCTCGACTGGGCCTCCGTCGGTGCCGAGATCGTCGTAGAGTCCACCGGCTTCTTCACCGACGCCACCAAGGCCAAGGCCCACCTCGGCAGTACCGTCAAGAAGGTCATCATCTCCGCCCCCGCCACCAACGAGGACATCACCATCGTGCTGGGCGTCAACTCGGACAAGTACGACCCCGCCGCCCACCACGTCATCTCCAATGCCAGCTGCACCACCAACTGCCTCGCGCCCGTCGTCAAGGTGCTCAACGACACCTTCGGCATCCAGTCCGGTATCATGACCACCATCCACAGCTACACCAACGATCAGGTCATCCTCGACACGCCGCACAAGGACCTCCGCCGCGCCCGCGCCGCTGCGCTCTCCATGATTCCCTCGAGCACCGGCGCCGCCAAGGCCCTCAAGCTGGTCGTCCCCGAGATGGCCGGCAAGCTCGACGGCTTCGCCATCCGCGTCCCGACCCCCAACGTCTCGGTCGTCGACCTCACCTTCGTCTCCGAGAAGCCCATCACCGTCGAGTCCATCAACGCCGCCATCAAGGACGCCTCCGAGGGCTGCCTCAAGGGCATCCTCGGCTACACCGAAGAGGAGCTCGTCTCCACCGACTTCCGTGGCGACGCCCGCTCCAGCATCTTCGACTCCAAGCTGACCAAGGTCATCGCCAACACCGGCAAGGTCATCAGCTGGTACGACAACGAGTGGGGCTATTCCAGCCGCGTCAAGGACCTCGTCCTCTTCCTCGTGGAGAAGGGCCTGTAGACCTAACAAAGCTTCAAAAAATAGGGGACCTCACGATTGTCAAGCGATATCCAGGCAATCGTGAGGTCCTCTATTTTCCCCCAAGCGGCGAGTTCCCTACTTCGCCCCCGTCCGCTCCTTGGGATAGAACCGGACCTCCAGGCTGCTCGTGAAATCCGACTTCGCCCCGCCGAGGATCGGAAAACTCCAGTGTTCAAACTGCCCCATCGCGGAGACCTCGATCTGCGGCCGCACTAGCCAGGTAAAGTTTCCGGAGACATCGTTCTGATTGCCGCCTCCCAGGAGGGAGTGGTCCGCGGTCACCTCGCGATAACTGACCGTCGCCTTGTTGCGCGCCGAGAACCAGTAGGTGCTCGATGCCTGCCCCCCAATGCCCTGCCTTCCTACCCAACTACCGAGAATCTGGCCGTAGTTCGTATATCCCTGCGGATAGTGCGCATTTGCGTAGAAGTACCCCTGATCCGCAAGTTTGGGAAGGTTGGTATAGGCCGCTTCCAGGCGCAGATCCAGCTTCTTCAACTTAGGCAGTTGTGGCAAATAAACCCCGGGATCCCAGGCATACCGCGCCACAAACTTCCCTTGAAGCGGATCGTCCCAAGCCATCCCCTCGGCATACACAACGACCTTCTTGCGCAACCCCGGCAGATGGTAGCTAAGGTTAATCTCTGTCACCCGCTTGCCAGGATCCACCGCCTGCGCGTTGCCGGTGGTGGAAAGGCTATGAATGAACGTCCCGAAGGTCAGCGGCCGCCCATAGCCTGCAAAGATCGTCGTGTGCGCCAGGCCCAGCTCGAAGTTCTCTGTGGGCTTGATCGTAGCCGCGACGGCCCAAATATACGGCGGCGGCGTCAGCGCTTGGTTCGGGCTGCCATACAGCGTGAACGTCGGCCCCAGTCCCACATAATGGATGCCACCTTGCCGAGCGAGGAACGCATCCAGGTGGACCGGACCGAGCAGGCCCAATATGCCCGGCATCTTGATCGGCTTTACCCGGTCCAGCCGCAACATCGGCATCGCAGCCGCGTTATTCGACAGAATCAACGACGTGCTTCTGTCCGGCCCCCACCATAACGCCTGCTGCCCAAAGCTTAACTGCCAGTTCCTCAGATTCAGCGAGGCATACGCCTCGATCGGACGCACTCGGCTGGCCGTCCCGTTGATCAGATTCCAGCCAAACGGCAGTCCATCCGCTGCGGCGATGGCCTGTTGCGCCTGCGGACTGTAGGCCGGTAAGGCGGAGGCATACTGATACTCCCCGCGGAGATAGATGGACACTGGCCCAGCCTCCGCACGCCCGGCGACGCCGGTAATCGAGTTCGCTCCTTCGCCGTACGGCCGCCCATAGTCATCCACCAGCGTCTGACCGAAGTGGTAGCCATCGCGCAGCGGTGTGCCCGCAATGCCCGTAAACCGGTCATACGCGCTCTCCACCTGGTCCTCGGTATTTCTTGTGGCCCCATCAATCACGCGGGTTTCGTGGACGAACTCGAGATCCAGCGCCGCAAACAGCGGCTCGGTCGTGTCATCCATCTCTTCGAGGTTATCGTGAGCCTCTGCCAGCAGCCGCGCACACTCCAGGCGCGTCCACGGGCGGATAATCGCGGTGCTCGTCGGAAGGTAGCCCAGCGCCGCCAGCCGGTCGAGAGCGGCATAGATCCAGCTATCCAGCGGCACATACGTGGAAGCCTGATAACCGGTTCCCGGCGAATCCTCCCGATTTTCATCCGCGTCATAGGCATCGGGCAGCGCGATCTTCCACGCCCCAGGATCGTTCGCCCGATCACCATTCGAAGGAGAAGAAGGCAGCTCGAACCGCGCCAGGCTCACTCCATCGGCAAGCCTCCCGCTACCGGCACTCGTTGCACGCGAGTTGAGACCGCCAGCGCCATTGCCTTCCTCTTGCACCTGAAGGCCAGAGGGGATTGTGGCATCCGCCGCCGAAGGTGCATTTTGCGCCCGTCCACCCGAACTCATTCCGGCGATCAATACCGCTACAATCCAACCCCGCACACTCGCTCCCAACACGAACAAACTCGAAGAACAGAGCTCATATCAAGCCCTTGCCCGCTCTATCCAGCAAACGATCCTTCTCCGCTTAATCCTAACAAAGCCGCCTGCAAGGCCAAGGCAGTCCCGCTACGAAGCGGCCCATCGCCTCACATCGCCTCCAGATAACCGAACGGCCGCTTCAGCCGGCTCTGCCAAAAGTACGCACAGATAATCAAGCTCGCCACCGCCGCATACGCGCACCACACCGACGTAAACGCATATCGCTTGACCGCCATCACCGCCAGCAAAATCGTCAGGTTCGCCGCGCCGAAGTACACCATCTCCGGGATCTTCGAGAAGAACAGCGACCCGCACGTCGCCACCACATACAGCACCGCCACCCACGTGTGGTTCGTCCCCGCATTCAGGTAGACGATGCTGTTGTCCTGCGCGTACACCGCGAGCGGATACGCCACCAGCCCCCACAGCATGAACAGCATCAGCGCCAGCCCCAGCACCGCGAACGGCAGCATCCTTCTACGCCGCGCTCTGGTCGGCTCAAACAACAGCACGCTCAGCGGAATCACAAACGGAATCAGCCCCTGCGCATACAGCACGAACGCTGCCCCCGCGGCATGTGCCACCGACGGCGATAATGTCCCATTCAGGCCCAGCCACACCAAACCCTCAATTGCCTGATGCACCGAGAACAGCACCGGCAGCGAAGCAAACAGCAGCTCTCGCCGATGCTTCACCTGGGTGAGCGTCGCCACACCCACCACGCCCAGCACTCCACTTGCCACAAAGCTCGCCGTCGCCGTAAAACACATCCGAGAATCTCCCCAAAGGTACTGCCGATCATACGTGACCGCCGCATCCAACTCCCATGAGCCATCGCCAGAACATCCCCGGCACCAGCCCCTACGAGTCCGTCATCGGCTTCTCCCGCGCCGTCCGCATCGGCAACCACATCCACGTCTCCGGAACCGGCCCCGTCGGTGCCGATGAGGCGGACGTCGCCGATCAGGCCGACCAGTGCCTCACCCTCATCGCCGCCGCCCTCAAACAGGCTGGCAGCTCCATCGAGCACGTTTACCGCACCCGCATCTACCTCACCCGTGGCAGCGACTGGGAGGCCGTCGGCCGCATCCACTGCAAGTTCTTCTCCATCACCCGCCCCGCCGCCACCATGGTCGTCGTCGCCGCCCTGCTCAACCCCGCCTGGAGGGTCGAGATCGAAGCCGACGCGTACATCCCCCACTAACCCCGGCGCTCACCCGCGCCCCATGGAATCAGGATCCTTGAATTCAAGTATCCTGATTCCACTTATGCCGAAGCTTTCTATCCGCGATCTAGATCTTGCTCACAAGCGCGTGCTCATCCGCGTCGACTTCAACGTTCCCCTCGCGACCGAGGGCCGTGCCATCCCCGCCATCCTCGACGACACGCGCATCCGCGAGACCCTGCCCACCATCGAGTACGCCCTGCGCCACAAGGCCAAGGTCATCCTCGCCTCGCACCTCGGCCGGCCTAAAGGCAAACCTGTCGCCTCGATGAGCCTCCGCCCTCTCGTCGACCACCTCCGCAACCTGCTCGACCACGTCATGGACGAGGATGAAAACGTCGCCTTCTCCCCCGATTGCGTCGGCGAGGTCGCCCTCGAGATGGCCACCAACCTCGAATCCGGCCAGACCCTCCTGCTCGAGAACCTCCGTTTCCATCCCGAAGAGGAGAAGAACGACCCCGCCTTCGCCAAGCAACTCGCCGAACTCTGCGATATCTACGTCAACGACGCTTTCGGCAGCGCCCATCGCGCCCACGCCTCCACCGAGGGCATCACCCACTTCGTCAAGGTCTCCGCCGCCGGCCTGCTCATGGAGAAGGAGCTCACCTACATGGGCAAGGCGCTCACCGAGCCCGACAAGCCCTTCGTCGCCATCATCGGCGGCGCCAAGGTCTCCGATAAGATCGGCGTCATCGACAACCTGCTCAACGACGGCCCCGCCCGCGCCGACGCCATCCTCATCGGCGGTGGCATGGCCTACACCTTCCTCAACGTGCTCGGCCAGTCCACCGGCAAGTCCCTGGTCGAGACCGACAAGCTCGACGTCGCCAAGGCTGTCCTCGACAAGGCCAAGGCCAAGGGCATCCGTTTCCTTCTGCCCATCGATCACGTCCTCGCCGACAAGTTCTCGCCCGACGCCGCCACCAAGACCTTCGCCGGCGACAGCGCCTTCCCCGCCGACCTTATGGCCCTCGACATCGGCCCCAAGTCCGTCGCCCTCTTCAAGAAGGAGATCGCCGAAGCCCGCACCGTCATCTGGAACGGCCCCATGGGCGTCTTCGAGATGCCGGCCTTCGCCCACGGCACCAACGCCATCGCCCACGCGGTCGCGGCGAATCGCAACGCCACCACCATCGTCGGTGGCGGCGACTCCGTATCCGCCATCCAGAAGTCCGGCGTCGCCGCCAACATCACCCACATCTCCACCGGCGGCGGAGCCAGCCTCGAGTTCCTCGAGGGCAAGGTTCTTCCCGGGGTCGCCGCCCTTACCGAAAAGACTGCCTAACCCCTCCTGCATCGCGCTTAGCCCAGTCCTCTCAAGGCTGGGCTAGGCGCTGTACCCGGGCCCCTAGAACACCGGCACACCGAAGTCGAAAAATATCGCTTTCCCTCATATCCCGTCGTCCTTCGGAGCCGATCATTTCAGGAGTGCCGCCCATGCCCAATTCGCTCGTCAACCCACCATCCACCCAGGCACCCCTTCCCCCTCCGGCGCCCACGCGCTTCATTGGCCGCCAACCCATCATGGGCCCTACCCGTAAGGTCTACGGCTACGAGCTCCTCTTCCGCAGCGGCTGGGAGAACTGCTTCACCGGCAACCCCGAAGACGCCGCCCAGCAGATGATCGACACCGCCCTGCTCTTCGGGATGGAAAACCTCGTCCTCGGAGGCAAAGCCTTCGTCAACTGCACCGCGACCGCGCTCACCAACCGCCTCGTCACCTGCTTCCCCAAAGGCACCGTCCTCGAAGTCCTCGAAACCGTACAGGTCACCGACGAAGTCGTCTCCGCCTGCAAGGAGCTCAAGCGGCTCGGCTACAGCATCGCCCTCGACGACTTCCTCCCCGGCACCAGCTCCGACCGCCTCATCGGCCTCGCCGACTACATCAAGCTCGACTTCCAGGCCTGCGACGCCATCCAGCTCCGCCACATCCAGCACCAATTGATCGGCGCCAGCGCCGCGCTCATCGCCGAAAAGGTCGAGAACGCCGAGCAGTTCAACCGCGCCCTCAATGAGGGCTACCACTTCTTCCAGGGCTACTTCTTCTCCCGCCCCGCCCTCCTCACCAGCCGCGAGATCCCCGCCAATCGCGTCGTCTACCTCCAGATCCTCAGCGTCATCAACGACCCGCTCTCCAATCGCAACCAGCTCGAGCGCCTCGTCAGCTCGGAGGCCTCGCTCTGCTTCCGTCTGCTCCGGTTCGTCAACTCCGCCGGCTTCGGCGCCCGCGGCCGCGTCTCCTCCATCCGCCAGGCGCTCATCCTCATTGGCGAGGTCGAGTTCCGCAAGCTCGTCACCATCGCCGCCGCCGCCTGCCTCGGATCCGGCGCCCACCAGTCGCCCGAGCTCATGCTCCTCTGCCTCCACCGCGCCCGCTTCTGCGAGCTCATGGCCCCCATCGCCGGCCAGGCCACCGCCGAGCAGTACCTCATCGGCCTGCTTTCGGTCCTCGACGCCATGCTCAACGTCTCCATGCAGCAGGTCCTCCAGATGCTCCCCCTGCGACCCGCCGCAGCCGCCGTTCTGCTCGGCGAGCCCAGCCCCATCGACCTTCCCCTCAACCTCATCCGCTACTACGAACAAAGCCAGTGGGAGGTCTGCGCTGCCGCCTGCCGCAGCCTCAACATCACCGAAGCCGAGCTAACCACCCTCTACCTCGACTCCCTCCGCTGGGCCAACCAGCAGATCCAGAACTTCGGCCACTAGCTTCCCCGCCCGCTGCTGCCCCGCAACCCACCCGCGAGCCTCCCCCCGCCACCCAACGTCGCTAATCGGCCACCATCCCTGCGTTTCGCCTTCGACCCCACAGAAGTACTTCCCAATCCGGGCTCCAAAATGGAATACTGAATTTCCCGATGCGTAAACCGCTGATTGCCGCCAACTGGAAGATGTACAAGACTCCCAAGGAGTCGCTCGCCTTTCTGCATCACTTCCTTCCCTTGGTTCGCGACCATCACGATCAGGACATAGCCCTCTTTCCCACCATGTCCTCGCTCGGCTACGTCATCGAGGCCGTCAAAGGCACCAACGTCTCCGCCGGGGCCCAGACCATGCACTGGCTCAACGAGGGTCCCTACACCGGACAGACCTCGCCCACCATGCTCGCCAGCATCGGCTGCACCCACGTCCTGCTCGGCCACTCCGAGCGCCGCATCTACGCCCATGAGACCGACGACATGGTCAACTGGAAGCTCAAAGCCGCGCTTGCCCACGACCTCACTCCCATGGTCTGCGTCGGCGAAACCCAGGACAAGCGCGAGTCCGGCCTCACCGAAGCCGTCCTCCGCTGGCAGATCGCCTGTGCCCTCAACAGCATCAAGCCCGAGCAGGCAGGCCCCATCCTCATCGCCTACGAGCCCGTCTGGGCCATCGGCACCGGCAGCGTCGCTCGCCCCGAGCAGATCGCCGACGCCCATCGCATCATCCGCCGTGCCGTCGCCGAGCGCCTCGGCCAGCACGCCGCCTCCCACATCCGTATCCTCTACGGCGGCAGCGTCAAGCCCGACAACATCGCCACCCTCATGGCCGAGCCCGAGATCGACGGCGCCCTCGTCGGCGGCGCCAGCCTCGACCCGCAATCCTTCGCCGACATCCTGCAGAATGCCTCCCAGGCCCGCCCCACAGTCCCCCAAAACGCCTAATCGGTCGAGAGAAAACCGAACCGGATTCTTTCGACGGCACACCTCTATGAAGTTGGCAGTGCAGTTTAGCTGCGGCCCTTGGGCTGTCTGGCGTTATAGCCCGTGGAACAGAACGCAAAGCCATTTCTGATCCCTGTTCCCTGTCTCTACCTCTACCTCACCACGCCAATCTGCTCGATCGGCCAGTACACAAACGCCGCCTTGCCGTAGATCAGATCCCCCTCCACCGTCCCAAAGTCCCGGCTGTCGCTCGAGATCGAGCGATGATCGCCCATCACAAAATACTGGTGAGGCGGAACCACCATCTCCGGCTGCGACCGGTCATCGGTAAACCGCAGCGGCACATAGTTCTCCTTCAGCGCCTTCCCGTTCACATACACCTGCCCATGATCGATGCGCAGGTCGTCCCCGCCCACCGCGATCACGCGCTTGATGTAGCTCTTGGTGTGATCGTGGGGATACAGAAACACCACCACGTCGCCGCGATGAATCTCTCCCACCCGGTACGCCATCTTGTTGATGAACAAGCGGTCCTGGTTCTGCAGCATGGGCAGCATGCTGGTGCCTTCCACCCTCACCGGCTGATACAGAAACGTGATGATGAACGCCGATACCGCCACCGACACCAGGACGTCACGCAGCCACGATGCCAGCCCGGAGCCCTTCGGCGGCTCCGGCACATCCGCCATCCCGCGTCCAGACTCCTCGCCTGCTGCCGTCATCGTGCCGCTCTCCAGCTCTGTCTTCGCTTCTACGCCGGCCGATGCTCCGCCGACCGACTGATCCCTCAACAAGTTCTCTCCCCTGTACATCCGCTCGCATCATACGGCAATCGCCGTGTTTCCGAGCGTAGCGGCCGCCTTTTTCCGACGCCCGCTGCATTCTATGCTTCCTTCTATGTTAGACGAGTGGGTCCCACATCCGCTTGCCGCCGTCACAAACCCGCCTCCCAGCAACATTCTGGCGGGATTCTGACGGCAACCAGCCTCAGCCCGTGGGCGGTTCTGTCCTGTCCCACACGCCGCCTGCTGCCCGGCGAAGCCCCGATGACCGACAAGGGTCCCCTGCTGCACATTTCCCTACCCTCTCTCGGCGAAAGTAGAGTATCGTTGGCCAAAGCACACCTCAAATCGTTTTTGTAACTCTTCACAAACCTGCCGCGTGTTGCTTCGCTGCCGCTCCCAACGCATGGCCCAAAAACGGCATCGTACCTTACGAGCCATTTGTTAAAAATTTGCGCGTGCTATTCTCGGCTCCTCGCGAACGTGGCATTCTGGATGTACTTCCGCCCACGTCGCAGTAGAATTGCACCAGATCGGTTGTTTGGAAGCTGCTATGGCCACTCTGACTTTGATTGATCCGACCGAAAAAATCGACTCGACGATGCCCAAAAAGGCTGGTATCCAGAACGTGTCAGACCCAGTCGTCATCACCACGGAAACCTCAAACGCGGCCTCCGAAGGATTCGACACCAAATCGGCTCTCGAGATCGCACGCATCATCAATAACGAAGATGCAAAGGTAGCAGCGGCCGTTAAAAAGGCGCTCCCTGAAATCGCCATCACCATCGATACCGTCGCCCGCGCCCTGCGCGACGGCGGCCGTCTCATCTACGTCGGCGCCGGCTCCAGCGGCCGCATCTCCTCGCTCGACGCCTCGGAGTGCCCGCCCACCTACTCGACCTCGCCCGCCCAGGTGCAGTACATCATGGCCGGCGGCCCGAAGGCCCTCGCCAGCGCCTCCGACGTTAACGAGGACTCGCCCGAGATTGGCCAGCGCGACATCGCCCGCCGCCGGCCCACCAGAAAAGACATCGTGATCGGCGTCTCCGCCAGCGGCCGCACCCCCTACGTCGTCGGCGCCGTCGAGTACGCCCGTGCCCGCGGCGCCAAGACGGCCGCCGTCACCTGCAATACCCACACCCCGCTCTCCGAGGTCGCCGACACTACCATCGTCGCCGAGGTCGGTCCAGAGGTCGTCTCCGGATCCACCCGCATGAAAGCCTCCACCGCCCAGAAGATGATCCTCAACATGATCACCACCGGCGCCATGACCCGCTTAGGCTACGTCTACGACAACCTCATGGTCAACGTACACATGAAGAACGCCAAGCTCGTCGAGCGCGGCATCCGTGTCCTGATGAAGGTCTGCGAGGTCGACCGCGACACCGCCATCCGCACCATCAAGAGCGCCGGCAAGTCCATACCGATCGCCCTGGTGATGCTCAAGGCCAACGTCGACAAGATGGAGGCCGTTCGCCGCCTCACCAAGTCCGACGGCAACGTCCGCCTCGCCATCGACGACTCCCGCCTCGAACTCTAACGGCCAAACAAGGCCTCATTCCGCTGCCCAGGTCCCCGGAATGAGGCTTTTGATAACCCCCATGGCCCGTTCCGTGGAACTCACAACTGCCATCCCCTCCTTAGACAAGGTCGCGGCACGGGTGCGAGGAAGCAGTTCGCTGCCTGCGTCAGTCTTCGACTCGGATGAATGATTTTGCATCTTCAGCCATGCCCGAAGATTGAATGCGTTGATGCAAATGCAAAACACATTCGCAGGAACAAAGCCATACTGCGATGTGTGCAACCCGATCACACAGACGATGAGACTGTTGATGCACGAAACAACAAGACCGCTCCACATCCTTCTTCCAACCAGGATCGTCGCAACGACGGTGAGAAAACAAGATAGATAATCCAACCGGAACATCGGCACCGCGGGTCTCCCATCTTTATTGCTGCCCGCATGTGTAAGGCAATTTGCTGCAAGCCCTGCACAAGCTGAGACTCATAGTAGCGAGAAGAACGCCCGCCGCCTATTATGAGTTAGTGTTAGCGCGTCGCCCAGCTGAAGCCAAGACAGGCGGGTGCCCCATGTCTCGCTCACTTCTGAGACATGGGCGATCGCACCACCTCCCTCCTCATTGCCACATCATCCCTGGAGCTCCACCTCCCCAACCCAGGAAAATCCCAGCCCCAACAGTTACAATTTCTCCTACAATCCATTCATGAGCGGCTTTAAATTCCGGACGCTCCTCCTCACGCTCTCGCTCACCGTGTCCGCGAACGCACAGCAGCTCACCAGCGAGACCACCGCCAAGCTCGTCGGCGTCCTCCCCGAAATCACCCAGCTCCGCCAGCTCTCCTCCCACACCGATCCCGCCACCCGCTGGCAGATCCTCTGGCTTCATCAGCACATCTCCGAGCAGGTCATGGCCGCCTCCCTCCAGGTTGACGCTACCATCGCCCAGATCGACAACGAGATCTCCCGCGCCAACGAACTCCGCGGCTTCCTCTCCGACCGTCGCGACGCCACCGTCAGCCGCGCCAACCTGCTCAGCATCCTCATCGGAGGCGGCCTCGGCGCCACCAGCTCCGGCCTCCAGCTCTCTTCGACTCTCGATAAACCCGCCGCCGCCGTCGGCATCGCCTCCGGAACCCTCTCCGCCAGCCTCGCCCTCGCTGGCATCCGCGCCCAGAAGGGCCATACCAGCCAATTCGACTTCAGCTCCAACATGCTGGCCGAGTTCTTCGACCGCCCCGCACTCACCGACAGCCGCTACCCCGCCACCATCTGGACCTTCCTCAACCAGGACCCCGCCAACAGCCCCACCGGCCTCAGCCGCAAGCAGCAGCTCCTCCAGACCTGGGTCACCGTCAGGCGCATCGACTCGCTCTCCAGCGCCGACAAGATCGACCGCCTCACCAGCCAGCCCTCCGAGCTCCTCCAGCTCACCATCGACGACCTCGAGGACCGCGCCGCCATGCTGCAGGACGTCCGCGCCCGCATCTCCTTCCTCAAACGCGACCTCGGCAACCTGCTTACCTCCCTGCCCACCGTCGACGCCTCCAGCCCAGCCCAGCCCGCCGCCAATGCCCCCTAGCGCTCCCCCGCCTCAATCAACGCCGCAGCCGCTGCGCCTGCGCCAGAAGCGCAAGCTCCGTTCCAACACGACCGATAATCTCCCCCCCATCGCAAGCGACCCTTTGCCGAAACAGCCGCGCCGTCGGGTATCTTCACGGTCGGTCAGCCAGCGCCAATCCGCACTTTGCGCCAGCAACACCCAGACCGGCTTCGCCAACGCTCCCGCCATATGGGCGACCGATGTATCCACCGAGATGACCGGATCAAGTTGCGCGAACTGCGCCGCCGTATCGGCCATATCCACGGTCTCCGAAGCGAGATCCGTGATCCTCGCATCTTCCGCCAATAGCTCCTTGGCCGCCCTTCCCAGCTACAGCGAAAAGAGCTGAACCTCTTCAAGCGCAAGCAACGGCGCGAGCATCGCAAACGGGAGCGATCGAAACGGATCCCTCCTGCCTGGATCCCGCCCCCCCCCTCGAAGCGCTCAACCTAGATACCGCTCCCGCAAGATTCGCAGATGATGCTCCGCGTGCCCGGCCACCATAAACGCCAACGCCCGCACCGATGTCGAATTGCCGTTCGCCACTCCGCTCCGCGACCAAGCCGCCTCCGGCATGTTCTGGAACAGCGCGATCGTCCCCTCCCGCACCCTGCGAAACTCCTCCACATGGACGGTCCAGGGCAAGCGATCGGCCGCGGCCTCCACCACCGCCACGTCCTGATCAAACCCCGGCAGTTCCTTGCCCAGCCCGCGGCCGAACCACAGTGCCCGAAGGCTGAATATCCGCTCCGTATCGGTGACATGGTTCAGCGACTCGCGCATGCTCCACTTCCCCGCCGCGTACCGCGTCAGCGAGCGCTCCTCCGGGATGACGGCGAACAGCGCCAGCGCCTCAACCAGTTGTCGCTCCAGCGCCGCCATCACATCCTCGTCCACCACTTGGTCGATATAGCGCCAGCAATACTCCGCCGCCTCAGACTCCATCGGTCGTCCCATCATCCCCCCACTCTACCCCAACCCTTTCCGAGCAGCGCCAAAGAATCGCGCAGGAGACCAACAGTCCTTAAACGTGGTCAAGCGTCGTCCCAGCGTCTCCCTCCGTTCAGACGAGCGGAATCGAGACAACATGTCGAAATGTAGCTATGTAAACATGTTGCAATGTCCGCCTATCTACGCTATTACATGAAGATATGAAGACAGTCGCAATCATCTCTCAGAAGGGTGGCGTGGGGAAAACCACCCTCGCGCTGCATCTCGCCGTTGCCGCCGAGCGCGCCGGCAAAACCAGCGTCCTCATCGACCTCGATCCCCAAGCCAGCGCTGCCACCTGGAAGGACCTCCGCCAGGAGGAGACCCCCGTCGTCCAGCCTGCCCAGCCCAACCGTCTTGCTGTCATCCTGGAAGAGGCCAGCAAACAAGGCGCCGATTTCGTCGTCATCGACACCTCCCCCAACTCAGAGAGCGCCTCCCTCACCGCCGCCCGCGCCGCCGACCTCGTCCTCATCCCCTGCCGTCCCCACCTCCTCGACCTCAAGGCGATCAGCGCCTCCATCGAGGTCGCCCGCCTCGCCAAAACTCCCTTCGCCGTCGTCCTCAACGCCGTCCCTCCCCGCGGCACCCTCGGCGTCGAAGCCGACGCCGCCATCGCCACCTACGACGCGCCCGTCCTCCCCATCCATCTCTCCATGCGCGCCGCCTACTACCACTGCCTCGTCAACGGCCAGGTCGCCCAGGAGTACGAGCCCACCGGCAAGGCCGCCGAAGAGGCCTTCGAACTCTACAAATGGGTCCGCAAACGCATCAAGCTCCAGTGACAGTAGCCCTCTGACATATCCACATGGTGACATGTCAACATAACTACACAACGACATGCATTCCGGAGAAGCCCCGATGAAACGAACCTCCATGGCGCAGGCCCTCAGCCAGGCCGCCGGCCACGCCTTCTCAAGACCGCCCCAGCCCGCCAAACCAATCCTCGAAGTCCCCCAGCCGGCTCTACCACCCCGCCGCCCCGCCCAGCCCAGCGTAGTCCCGCCCTCACGCGTCGGCAAAAAGCCCGTCACCGCCTTCTTCGATCCCGAGGTCTCCCGCCAGATCAAGAAGATCGGCCTCGACCAGGACAAGACCATGCAGGATCTGCTCCAGGAGGCCCTCAACGATCTCTTCCGCAAGTACGACCTGCCGCCCATCGCCTAATCCATAGCTCGCAACAAGTTGTCATGTTGACATAGCAACAGATCCACATGTCATCACAAACGCCCCGTCCAGTCATCTGACAAACTCGCACTGCCCGCCGCCAGCCAACCCGTATCTGCGCAGCTACCCATTTTGCACCTAAAAACCCCGTAAACTGGAGATATGGACAAGTTCGTAGTACGTGGCGGCAACCCCCTTCTCGGAACCATCAAAGTCTCCGGAGCCAAGAACTCCGCCCTTCCCTGCATGGCCGCCGCCATCCTCACCGAGGACGAGGTCATCCTCGAGAACATCCCCCAGGTCCACGACATCGAAACCGAGCGCAAGTTGCTCGAAAGCATGGGCGCCCAGGTTGAGCTCGGCTACGGTCGCGCCCAGCACCGCACTCGCATCCAGTGCGCCGTCCTCTCCGACCCGGTGGCCAAGTACGAGATCGTCAAGACCATGCGCGCCAGCTCGCTCGTCCTCGGCCCGCTGGTCGCCCGCGTCGGCATCGCCCGCGTCGCCATGCCCGGCGGTTGCGCCATCGGCGGCCGTCCCATCGACCTCCACATCAAGGCGCTCGAGCAGATGGGCGCCACCATCACCCAGGAGCACGGCTACCTCGAAGCCCGCGCCGACCGTCTCAAAGGCACCCACATCGTCTTTGACAAGATCACCGTCACCGGCACCGAGGACATCCTCATGGCCGCCACCCTCGCCGACGGCGAAACCATCCTCGAAAACGCCGCCCGCGAACCCGAGGTCACCGACCTCGCCGCCCTCCTCATCGCCATGGGCGCCCAGATCGAAGGTGCCGGATCCTCCATCATCAAGATCAAGGGAGTCGCCAAGCTCCACGGCGCCCGCCATCGCATCAATCCCGACCGCATCGAAGCCGGAACCTTCCTCATCGCCGGCGCCATCACCGGCGGCGACCTCAACGTCGATGCCTGCGAGCCCGCCCACCTCGGCTCCCTCATCGCCAAGCTCGAGACCGCCGGCGTCCGCCTCGACGTCAACTCCGACCACATCCGCGTCCGCTCCGAAGGCGCCAACGCCCTCAAGGCCGTCGACATCTCCACCGAGGAGTACCCCGGTTTCCCCACCGACATGCAGGCCCAGTTCATGGCCCTCGCCACCCAGACCGAAGGCACCTCGACCATCACCGAGAACATCTTCGAAAACCGCTTCATGCATGTCAACGAGCTCATCCGCATGGGCGCGAACATTTCCGTCTCCGGCCGCACCGCCACCGTGCGCGGCCGCACCCCGCTGCAGTCCGCCGCCGTCATGTGTTCGGACCTCCGCGCCTCCGCCGCCCTCGTCCTCGCCGCCCTGGTCGCCGACGGCGAGACCATCCTCGACCGCGTCTACCACATGGACCGCGGCTATGAGCGCCTCGAAGAGAAGCTCCGCGGCGTCGGCGCGCAGATCCGCCGCATGGGCGACGTCTTCGGTAAGAAATAACCACCCAATCCGCCCAGTAGCAGCATCATGTCGCACAACAAAATGCACTTTTCGCTGAGCGGAAAGTGCATTTTCGGGTAAAGGGAAGACTCTTTCCCACGGCAGGAGCATACTGAGGGCCAAGAGGCACACGGATCATGGCCACCACGACCATCACCCTAATCTCCCTCGAAGAGTACCTCCACACCAGCTATCATCCCGACTGCGACTTCGTCGACGATCACATAGAGGAGCGCACCTTGGGCGAATCCGATCACGCCGCTTACAGATCCTTCTCGGCGGATGGTTCTTCCTAAGCAACGAAAAGAATTGAACCGTTCGGGCAGTCGTCGAGCTCCGCACCCGTGTCTCCCTCACCCGAGTCCGCATCTCCGATGTCTGCCTCCTCCGCCATGACGCTCCTGGCGAACCGGTCACCCTCACCCACTGCTCCTCTGCATCGAGATTCTGTCCCCCGAAGATCGCCTCCCCCCGCGTCCTCAAGGTTCTCGACGACTTCGCGACCATGGGCGTCCCCAACCTCTGGATCCTCGACCCCACCGAGCGCATCGCCTACATCTACAAAGACAGCGCTCTCCGCCTCATCACCGACCGCCTCACCATCCCCGACACCGAGACTACGTCGACCTCCCCACCCTCTTCGCCGAACTCGACTAGCCAGTCGCCGATCTAACCCAGCTCTTTGATATAGATCAGCCCGTCCAGCCCAGCCTCGCGGTAAAACCGCTTCGCCACCCCGACACACGCATATCCCAGCCGCTCATAAAACCGAATCGCCGCATCGTTGTCCACCGCGACATGCAGCCCCATTCGGCCCACGCCCGCCGCGCGCACCTGCCGTTCCGCCTCCGTCAGCAACTGCCCACCCAGTCCAGCCCCGCGCAACTCCGGCGCCACATCAATGGTGACGACGTACCCATACCGCTCCGTCGTCGCGCCCTCCACCTGCACGATGACGAACCCCGCCATCTGAACATCATCCTCCGCAACGATGCCAACCGCCCCACGTGCCTCCGCGAATCGCCGCATGGATCGCCGATCGAACCGAAACGCCTCGCTGAAGCACACCTCATCCAGCCGAACCATCAGGTCCACATCGCCCGCGCGATACCCGCGCAAGCGAAATCTCCCCGTATCCGTCAGAACTTAAACCGCCACCGTAAAGGTATCTTCCGTCCGTGTCACCGCGCGGTACATCGTGTCCCGCTCGAACGGCACGCGCCCAGCCTCGGTAATCATCCGTTCAAGCCCCGAGCGCCGCAACCCCTGCGGCGTCGTCGCGCCGGCGTCGTGATAGATCTTCTCCTCGATCACGGTCCCATCCACGTCATCGGCGCCAAAGCGCAGCGCGATCTGCGCAATCTCGGGCGTCATCATCTGCCAGTACGCCTTGATGTGCGGAAAATTATCCAGCATCAGCCGGCCCACGGCAATCTGCCGAATATCCAGCATCCCCGTGGTCTTCGGAATGTGCCCCAGCACCGTATTATCCGGATGAAACGCCAGCGGAATAAACGTCTGGAATCCGCCCGTATCGTCCTGCACCGCGCGCAGCCGCAGCAGGTGGTCGACGCGGTCTTCATCGTTCTCGACGTGTCCGTACAGCATCGTCGCATTCGACCGGAGCCCCATCTTGTGCGCCATCCGCGCCGTCTCCAGCCACTCACCGCCGTCGATCTTGTGGTCACAAATAATGTGCCTCACCCGGTCCGCGAAGATCTCCGCGCCCCCGCCCGGCATCGAGTCGACACCAGCGTCCTTCATCTGCTGCAGCGTCTCGGCGATCGTCATCTTCCCACGCTTCGCCAAAAACGCCACTTCGACCATCGTAAACGCCTTGACATGCACCTTCGGGAACCGCACCTTCAGCCCACGCACCAGGTCCATGAAGTATTCAAAGGGGAGATCCGGATGCAGCCCGCCCACGATATGGAACTCGGTCACCGCCTCGGTATATCCCGAAGCCGCCGTCTCCCACGCCTCTTCCAGCGCCATCGTATACGTGCCCGCCTCGCCCTTCTTGCGCCCAAACGCGCACAGACGGCATGAGGCCACACACACATTCGTCGGGTTGATATGGCGATTCACGTTGAAGTACGCGATATCCCCATGCAGCCGCTCGCGAATCGTGTTCGCCAGCCAGCCCACTGCCAGGATATCGCCGCTGCGATACAGCGCGACCCCGTCGTCGAAGTTCAAGCGCTCGCCCGCGAGCACCTTCTCGGCAATCGGCAAAAGCGCCTTGTCATCGGTCTGAAAAGAGTGGCGTGGCTGCATAGCTGCGTTTCCCATACCCTCTTATTCTATTCCCATCGAGCCCCGGATCTCCATCCGGAACGCAGATCAGTGACTCGCCACTTCCTTCGACTGCACCATCCGCGGCTGCAGCACGACACCGTCATACAGCGTCGCGCCCACCAGGTAGTCGCCCACCGGACGCATAAACCGCAGGTGCCATCCCGTATCCCAGTAGCTCACCGTCTTGGTCGGCAGATGCACCGCAAACGCCATCGTCGTCGACGCATTCGCCGTCACCAGCATCCGCTGGCCCTTGGCATCGAAATACAGGCTGTTTACGTCGCTCGCATACAGGTTCTTCAGCGTCGTCCAGGTCGTTCCGCTATCGCTCGAAACGAATACGCCCTGCCGTCCGCCCACCCACAGCGCGCCCTCGTCGTCCACCGCAATCGCGCCCACCTGCGTCAGGCTCGACGGCAACGATACCCCGTGCCACTTCTTTCCGCCATCCACCGACACCGTCATCCCGTCCAAGCTCGCCAGCAGCACCACGCCACGCGCGCTCGCAGCATAGCGCCATCCCTCCGCGTTCGGTCCCAGCCCAGTCACCGGTGTCCACACGCCCGTCGGATTCTCCGTCGCGAACACGCCCTCCGACGTCGTCGCAAACAGCTGATCCCCAACCATCGTTAGCGCCGTCACGATTCCCTCAATCTGCCGCCCCGTCTTCACCGGTGCGCTCTTCGCCGGTGCCCGTCCCGGCGCCATCTTTCCATGCACCGGCCGCCGGCTGCGCTCCACCATCGCCGCGCCGATCGCCCCCGCGCGTTTCCATACCTGCTCGTTCAGGTCATACCAGAACACGCCATTCTCCGTGCCCGCCACCACCGTGCCGTTGCTCGACTCCGCCAGGCTGAACACGTCCCGGCCGTCCAGCCCCTGCTCGCGCTGGCTCCAGCTCAGCCCGCCATCATGGCTAATGAACGCGCCGCCCCATTGCTTGTTATTCACCACGCCCAGGTAGAGGTCGCTCGGATGCGTCATATCCTGCGCAAACGCCGTCACCAGCCGCGTCGAAAACCCCTTATTTGAAGCCTCGAAGGTCGTGCCTCCGTCGAAGCTCGCCAGCACGCCGCCGCGATCCGTCGCCAGCAGCACGTGCTTCGTATTCGCCGGATCGACATATACATCGTTGATGATCACGTCCGCGCCCGTCGTCCGCATCCAGTTCGTTCCCGCATCATCCGTGCGGAACAGACCTTCCGTCGTTCCCGCATACACCGTCGTCAGTCGCTCCGGATCCTGCATTAGCACCCGCGTGCGCCGCGCCGTCGAAGGAATCCCCTGGACCTTCTTAAACTTCCCGCCCGCATCCTCGCTCTTGTAGATCCCCGAACACGCGCTGGCATACACCACCTGCGGCTGCTTCGGATCGACGATGATCGAGAACACATCCGAGTCGTCGATGATTCCCTGCTTCATGTTCTCCCAGTGCGCGCCGCCGTCCTTCGTCTTCCACGGCAGATGCCACGTGCCCGCATAGATCACCTCTGGGTTCACCGGATCGATCGCGACCGACTCCACCTCGTGAAGCTCCTTGCTTCCCGCCGGGCTGATCTGCGTCCAGTGCGCCCCACGATCGCTCGACCGAAACACGCCCTGCAGCGTTCCCGCCACCAAGATCTTCGGATCCGACGGCGCCATCGCGAGCGCGCGAATCGACTGCCCCTTCATGTCCGCATCGCTCGTCCACGTATGCCCCGCATCGTGGCTTTCAAACAGTCCGCCGCCGTCTTGCCCAATAATCCAAGCGCCCACCAGCAAATGCTTCGGGTCCGCCGGGTCCACCACGATATTGTCCAGCGCCAGATCGGTGCGATTCTCCATCCGCGCCAGCCGCTTCCAGCTCTCGCCACCGTCGTGCGACTCGTACAGCCAGCCGTTCACCGTGCCCAGATACAGGTGATCGCGCTCGCTCGGGTCCGCAGCAAACGCGCGCGCGTCGCCGCCGTTTGGCCCAAACGGAAACCAGGTCACCGCCCAGCCCTTCAGGCTGATGCAACCAACCACCGCCAACACACAGACAAGCCGGAGGGACGAACGAAGCGAAGACCGAAGCGAGGACCGAAGCAAAATCAAGGAGACGTCCATTTCGTAGCTAATTTCAATCAAATCGGCGAGCTGTGCGCCCTAAAATGACGCACAGCCATCGCCAGGATTATTTTCTACCATTCAGCACAAAGGCTGACTGGGGAACTTACCCAGTCAGCCCCGGTGCCGCATGGTTGCGGTTACTTACTTCTTCTTGTGGTGGTGGTGAACCGGCTTCGCCATCAGTGCCGCCTCGTCGACCGGGGTGTCACCCGTCGAATCGAAGTTTGCACCTGCAGGGATCAGCGTCGTCGTCGCGGTCTTCGCATCGGTCGATCCGGTATAGATCGTGATGCGCGACGGGTCGATGCCCTTATCGGTTACCAGGTACTGCTTCGCGTTATAAGCGCGCTCCGCAGCGTTCTTGTCTGCATGCTTCTCGGTGCTGGCCACGTTGCCCACGATCGCAAGCTTCGCGTCGGAGGAGCTCTGCAGCTTCAGCGAGATGTCATCCAGGCAGGCCTTCGCTTCGTTGTCCACGCGTACCGGGCGGCGAGCATCACGCTCGAAGCTCAGCGAGCACAGAGCAGAGGTCGTCGGAGCCGGCGGCGGCGGGGGAGCCGTAACCGTAACCGTCGTCATCGCCGAAGCGGTCTGGCCCTTGTCGTCTACCACATTGCCCGTCACCGTGATCGCACCAGGTGCCGCACCCGTCGTCGACAGCGTCGCCGTCGAGGTGTTGCCGCTGATCGATCCAGCCGTCGAGCTGTAGCTGTAGGTCAGAGGACGATTCTGCGGGCTCACGCCGTTGCAGGAGATCGTCGACGAGTCGCCGGGGTTCACCGTCGACGGGTTCGCCGAGCAGCTGATGGTCGGCGGCTCAAACGCCTTCACCGTGAAGGATGCGGTGCAGTCCGCCATCTCGCCGGGCTTCTTGCCCTCGGTGATATGGCCCTTCACGTTGTAGGTCCCAGGAGCAAGCGTCTTGGTATCGATGTTGCCCGTGCTCGAGGTGCCCGTAACCGTCACGCCCTGATCAGCCGACCAGGTGTAGGTCGCCGTCTTCTTCGGGTTCAGGTTCGCCGGGGTGCCCGTCACCGTGACCGGATCGCCAGGGAATACCGTCGCCGGCGAAACCACGCAGGCATAGGTCACCGGCGGAGGAGGAACGATGCTGCCGAAGTGCATGACGATACCGGAGCTCAGCTCCACCGCGTTCAGGTTCGCGCGGCCGCCACCGTTGCCGCCCGTCGGAGGAGCCGTGTACGGGCCGAAGTCATCATGAACGTAGCGGTAATCGGCCTCGAACAGGCGCAGCGAAAACTTGTGGTTCATCCAGGGCAGATCGTAGTCCATGCCGCCGCCGGCGGTCAGGCCAACGCCCCAGTTGTAGTTGTTGTGGAAGAAGGTCGCCGGCGCATCGCTGTTCGGTCCCAGCAGGCGAACACCGCCCGCAAGGCCATGGGCGAACAGCTGGAAGTTCTGCATCGGCAGGCGGAACACCGGACCGGCCGAGAAGCTGTACATGCTATCGTTGGTGCCGTCGGGATGAGCCGTCACAACGACCTCGCCACCGACATACTTGCTGAAGTAATACGCCACGCTGCCAGCCGCGCCAACATTCATGGACGAGAAATCCATCCCACCCGGCTGTAGCGGGCTGTGCGTCCCGAGATACGAAAAGCCCGCAAACGCGTCGATTCGCGAAAGGTTAGGCCCCAGGGGGGCGGTTGTGCTGGGCACAGTCTGCGCATTCAGGCTGGCTGCTCCGATGCTGACTGCACATGCAGCCAGGACGAACCGGCCGATGCTACGAAACGGGCGATAAACCATTCGACTATCCTCCGCTAATTTCTTACTAAAGCTACGAACTCTACTTTGAAGCTCGCTCACTGTTAATTTCCTGAAAAAGTGTACCGCAGACGCTAAATTCCGCTGCATAAATATCCGCGGCGTATATCCAATGACACCAGTACAAAAACTGCGATACCTGCGATACGGAGCAATTCGGACAAAAGACTCCCCGAATCACCGCTCGTACCTTTGAAGTAACAGCCTTACATCTCCTACGAAAGGCTCTGCAAACGCCCTACTCCAAATTCAATGTCTTCCGAACGGTTCCCTGTTCCCGCTGAATCTTCTCCTGCAGCAGCGTGATCGCATACAGCAGCTGCTCCGGCCGTGGAGGGCATCCCGGGACATACACATCCACCGGAATCACCTGGTTGACGCCCTGCAATAACGCGTAGTTATTGAAGACTCCGCCCGAGGTCGCGCACGCACCCATCGAGATCACCCACTTCGGCTCCGGCATCTGCTCATACAAACGCCGAATTACCGGCGCCATCTTCTGCGAGACGCGCCCAGCAATGATCATCAGGTCGCTCTGCCGAGGCGAAGGGCGGAAGACCTCCGCGCCAAAACGCGCGATGTCGTACCGCGAACCGCCCATCGACATCATCTCGATGGCGCAGCACGCCAGGCCGAAGGTCATCGGCCACACCGAGTTCTTGCGAACCCAATTGATCGCCGCATCCAACGACGCCAGTACGATGCCCTCAGGCTGATCGTACCCCCAGCTCACCTCGCTCACCTTCTCGCGGTTCTTACCAAAGCTGTCGAGGGTTCCAAAGAAATAGCGGTCACTCCCTTGCGGAGTGGCCGTAGGTCTACCGTTGCTCGTGGTTTGATCGTCCAAAGGGCTCATTAGTTTCTAGTATAAGGCGAAGCGGTGAATCTGACCGGTCAAAAAGGGATCTGTAGGGATGGATGCCCTGCCCGCAGAGCAGGTTGCGCAGGGGACACAACTTATTTCGCCCATCGGTACCAGTTACTAACTAATCACCTATCCCAGCGTCGTTCCCAGCGGACCTCACGCCCCTACCGCGGGTGGCCCGCAATCGACTCCAGCAATGCCTGCCGCAGCGCCTCTTCCTCTCCCTCCTGCAACTTCCGGCCGCCTTTGGTCAGGTAGAACACATCGATCGCCATCTCCCCTTCCGTATCCACCAGCGCGACCTCGATATTGCACCCACTTCCTGCTAGCGCCAGGCTCAGCCCACGCAGCAGCCCCGGCGTGTCCTGCGCCACGACCTGCACCAGGGTGCTCTGCGACGAGGCCTCGTCATCGAAGTCCACCCGCTCCTGCACCCGCACCATCGGTTCCTTCAGCCGCCCGCGCCGCCGCCCACGCAACAACTTCTCCACCGGCACCACCCCGGTAACCACATCATGCATGCTCTGCACAAACCGCTCCCGCTCCGACGCATTCATCTCCAGCGTCCGAAACGAGTCCGTAAACCGGAAGCTGTCCACCACCACCCCATGCCGGTTCGAGAACGCGTCCGCCGTGACGATATTCATCCCCCACGCCGCCAACGCCCCCGCGATATTCGCAAACAGCAGCGGCCGATCCCACGTCACCAGCGTCAGCTCGTTCCCATGCGGCGAGTAGTGGAAGTCCAGCTGCACCGGATCCTCCTCCAGCCGCGCCGCCATCGCAAAGTGGGTTCTCACCTGCTCCGGTCGCCGCGTCCGCAGATACCGCTCCGGCAGCCCGTCCAGAAACCGCTCCACCTCCGCCCGCTGCTGCGGCAGCTCCGCCGTCACCCGGTGCACAAACTCGTTCTCTTGATCCATCCCGACGCGTTCGTCATCCACGCTGCGATCCAGATAATCCGCCGTCACCAGGTACAGCCGCCACAGGTTTTCCGCCTTCCACGGCGTCAGCGCATGCGGATGAACCGCATTGATGTCCGCATACGTGAACAGCGTCAGCATGCGCAACGCCTCGTACGTCTGAACCTTGGCCGCGAACGGCCGCACCGTGTCGGCATCAAAAATATCCCGCCGTAGCGCCGCCGACATCTCCAGATGGCCCGCAATCAGACTCTGCACCATCTCGCTCTCGTACACATCTAGCTCCAGCCGCGCCAGCACGCTCTCCGCCAGCCGTACGCTCTCGCCCGTATGGTCCTCCGAGCTGCGCCCCTTGCCGGTGTCATGCAGCAGCGCCGCCAGAAAAAGCAACGCCGGCTGTTGCAAATCCCGCAGCACCTGCGCGAACCGCGCCGACCACTCCGCCATCGGGTTCGACGCACTTCCCTCCGCAGTCGCAACCGCCTCCAGCCCATGCAGCGTATCGATCAGCACAAACGTGTGCTCATCCACCGTGTACCGGTGATACGCATCCCGAATCACCAGCGCATCAATGCCATGAAACTCCGGAATCAGCAGCTCCAGCAGCCCCAGCGCGTGCATCGCCCGCAATGCCATGCCTGCATGTCTACCTGTTAACATGTTGCCAAGATGACGCCATAGCGCAGGCCCTTCCTCCAGATGCGCCGAAAGCTCCGGAAGCGCCCGCGCCAGCCGCTGCTCGGTCCCCAACGACAACCGGTACCCACCCGCCGCCATCGCCGCGAACATTGGCAGGACTACCTCCGGATCATGCGCCGGATCGAGTCCCCCAAGCTTCCGCGCCGCCGCCTCCGAAGTCCGCGCCGCGTCCACCGCGGAAGCAAACGACTCTCCCGCCGCAACCCCCAAAGCGCCTCCAGACACAGTCCCGGACGCAGTTCCCGACGCAGCCCAGGAGCCTCCCGCCGCGTCCAACGTCATCACCCCCTGCTCCACCCGATACCCTGCTCCCCGCGGAGCATCGTTCTTCTTCTTACCCCTCCCCGCAAGCCGCGCCAGCCGGCTCAGAGGAGCCGGCACTGCATCCTCCCGCGCTCCCAGCTCCTCCAGAAATTGTGCCGTTCGCCGGTCCACCACCCGCGCGTGCCGGAAGTAGAACCGCATCCAGTAAGCCGCGTCCACCGCCACGCTCTCACCCGACCGGCTCGCGCCGCCCCGCCCCTTTCCTCCCCGCCCAAGCCCAATCGCCGCCACAGCCGCGGCATCCTGCGCCCGCCAATCCAGCGTATTGTCGTCGCGCTCATGCCGGTAGTGCAAATAGCACCGCACCAGCCGTAAAAACGCCACCGCCTCCTCGAACTCCGCCGCATCCGACAAACCAGGTCCCTCAGGAAGCAGGCCGGATGCCCCAGGTCTCGCCTCTGAGACTCGGGTGTCCACTCTCCCCGCGCTCCCCGTCTTCAGCCGCGCCAGCCATCCGCACACGTGCACATCCCGCAGCCCACCCGGATACTCCTTCACATTCGGCTCCAGATGAAACAGCGTGCTCCCATACCGCGAGTGCCGCAGCGCCGTCAGCTCCGCTAGTCGCCGTGCGATCGCCGCATGCTCCCTTTCCATCAGCTTCGGCAGCACCTGCCCGCTCAGCCGCTCGAACAAGCCCGGCCCGCTTCCCGCCTCCGCCTCAATCAGCCGATGATCCAGCAGCGCCAGCGCCGACTCCACATTCTGCGGATCGAACCGGTCGCACTCATGCAGCCGCCGCGCCGTCGGTGACACCCGCAGCCCGCAGTCCCAGAGCGCCTGGCTCACCTGCCGGATCGGGTCCTTGAAGTCCTTCTCCGCCGCCTTCGTATCCAGCAAAAACAGCAAATCTATATCAGAGTAAGGGAACAGCTCCCCACGTCCATACCCCCCAATCGCCACCAGCGCGACACTCTTCCCCAGCCGCGGGTCTGCTTTCACCGCCTCGCCCCAAAGCCCCCGCACCAGCCCATCGACCGCCGCCGTCCTTCCCGCCAGCGTCTCGGCCCCTGTCGCCCCCTGCTCAAACGCACGACGAATCTCCAGCATCTGTCGCTGGTACTCCCCGCGTACTCCTCCGTCACTGGATCGCTCTGTCTGCATGCCGTCGGGGCTATTTAGAACCTACAGCATACAACGCGCCCACAGTAACCGGGTGCCCGCATTCATGCGGATTCATCGCATGAATGGGCATCGAGCGCAGCTCGACCGTCTTCCCTCTCCACCGCAAACTCATTCACTCGAAATCGGCAGCGTAAACGTAAACACCGACCCCTGCCCCAGCTGGCTCGTAACCGAGATCGTCCCATGATGCGCCTCCACGATCGCCTTCGCGATCGCCAGCCCCATCCCCGTCCCCTGCACCCGATACCGCTGGCTCTGCCCGCGATAAAACTTGTCGAACACCATCATCCGCTCCAGGTCATCGATCCCCGGCCCGCGGTCCGCCACGCTCACGCTCACCCGAGCTCCCAGCATCTCCGCGCTCACAATAATCGGTGCCCCCACCGGCGAGTAGTTCGCCGCATTCTCCAGCAGGTGCAGCAGCACCTTCACAATCCGCGCCTCGTCCATCCGGATCGCCGGCAGTCCCGGCTGCATATGCACCTCCACCGCATGTTCCGCCGGCTTGATGTGTGCCTCGGCAATCGCCTCCTGCACCACCTCCTCCAGCCGCGCCTCCTCCATCTCCAGCTTCACATCGTCATCCAGCTCCGCCATCTCCACCGCTTCGGCGATCAGCGTATCCAACCGCAGCGCCTCCTCCTCGATCACTGCCTCCAACTCTTCGCGGCTCTCTGGCGCCAGATCCTTGTCCTCCCGCAGACTCGAGATCGCAGCCGTAATTGACGTCAACGGCGTCCGCAGTTGGTGCGTAACAGAATCCAGCAACGCATTCCGCAACCGCTCGCTCTCCCGTCCCGCCTCCGACCGTGTCAGCGTCTCCACGGCCCGCGCCCGCTCCACCGCAATGGCAATCAACCCACCAATCGCGTCCAGCGTCTCCCGTGAAACTCCCGTCCCCGCAATCGCAATCGACCCGATCGGCCGCATCCCCAGCCGGATCGGCACGATCGTGATATTGCCATCCCGCGTCGCCTCCTCTCCATTTGGAAAGGTGCTCTGCCGCTGGTTCGGATGCATGTCATGCCGATGCCCGCCCTCGCCCAGCTGCCCCACCTCGCGCAGGTCGCGATCGTCGGCATAGAAGTCCGGGTCCGACCGATAGGTCTGGTTCCTCGCCTGCAGAAACAGCGCCGCATTGCGCAGCGCGAACACGTTCACCATCCGCGCCGGAATCACCCCCACCAGTTCCACCACATTCGGAGCCAGCAGCAGTTGTTGACTGAACTCATACAGCCGTTCAGCCTCTCTCCGACGCCGATTCGAGATGCGTGTCTCCGTCTGTGCCCGGTCCGAGAGGTTGCTTGCCAGGATGCCGGTCGTCAAAAACGCCAGCAGCGCCACCCAGTTCTGCGAGTCCGAGATCGTGAACGTAAGAAACGGGGGCAGGAAGAAGAAGTTGAAGCACAGCGCCGCCAGCACCGACATGTAGATTGAGACCCGAAGTCCCCACCAGGCCGACACAAACAGAATGGCAATCAGCAGCGACAACGCCACTGTTGTGGTGTTCACATGCAAATAGCGAAAGTACAGCAACACAATCAAAGCCACCATCACGCTGGCGACAACATACGGCAAAATCTGGGCAAGCAGGCGCTTCTGCATGGTTGCATCATAGCGTGCCCCTCCCCGAGCCAAGCTCCGGGTGCCCCATTCATGCCGCGCCTTTGCGGCATGAATGGGCATCGAGCGAAGCAAGACCGCCGTTCCTTCTCCAATTCCGCGTAAGGCACCCGGCGTTGCCGTTGCCTGCCGTTCCCTGTCCCTACTCCCTACCTCTCCTGATTTACGCTTATGAAATGCCCAAGACCCCCGAGGAGTGGCTCGAACACGCAGACCCGCAAAAGACTCGCGGCACCCTGAAGCTCTTTCTCGGATACGCCCCCGGCGTCGGCAAAACCTACAACATGCTCAGCGAGGCCATCCGTCGCCAGAAGCGTGGCGAGGACATCGTCATCGGCGTCGTCGAAACCCACGGCCGTCCCAGCACCGCCGAGCTCGTCAAAGATCTCCCCATCATGCCCCGCAGGCACCTCGAGTACCGCGGCGTCTCCTTCGAGGAGATGGACCTCGACGCCATCCTCGCCCGCCAGCCGCAGATCGTCCTCGTCGACGAGCTCGCCCACACCAACATCGAAGGCAGCCGCAACGCCAAGCGCTACCAGGACGTGCAGGAGCTCCTCGCTGCCAAGATCGACGTCCTCTCCACCATCAACGTCCAGCACATCGAAAGCGTCGCTCCCACCGTCCAGCGCATCACCGGCGTCGAGATCCGAGAGACCGTCCCCGACTGGGTCATCCAGCAGGCCGACGAGGTAGTCATGGCCGACCTCACCCCCGAAGCGCTCCAAACCCGCATGCGCCGCGGCGACATCTACCCCATCGCACGCGCCGATCGCGCCCTCTCCAACTTCTTCCGCCGTGGCAACCTGATCGCCCTTCGCGAGCTCGCCCTCCAACATGTCTCCAAAGCCGTCGACCGCACCCTTACCACCTACATGGACGCCCACCACATCCGCGAAAACTGGGCCGTACACGAGCGTGTCCTCGTCTGCATCAGCTCCAACCCCACCTCGCGCTACCTCATCGCCCGCGGCGCCCGCATCGCCCAGGCCGTCGAAGGAGACCTCTTCGTCCTCCACGTCGACGACGGCCGCACCTTATCCGAAGAGCGCCAGCGCACCCTCGAGAACAACCGCCAGTTCGCCCGCAACCTCAACGGCGAGGTCATCGAGATCAAGTCCAGCAGCGTCCCCCTCGCCGCCGCCGCCCTCGTCCGCGAGCGCCGCATCACCCAGGTCATCTTCGGCCGCTCCACCACCACGGGTCTGCGAAAATACTTCTATTACTACGCGATCCAGCGTTTCCTCAGCGATGTGCCCACCGTCGACGTACACATCGTGACCCAGCCGGAAAGAGATGATGACGATGCCCGATAGATCCGATAAACCCGACGCCTCCCGAAAGCTCCCGGGCCCGCAAAGCTCCGAGTCGCACAAACACGACGGCAAGGAAAAATCCCGCCTCCTCCTAGTCGACGACGAGCCCCAGATCATCCGCACCCTCCAGGCCACCCTCAGCACCCAGGGCTACGAGATTCGCACTGCCGCCAACGGCCTCGACGGCCTCATCCTCTTCCGCGAGTGGAAGCCCGACCTCGTCATCACCGACCTCTCCATGCCCGAGATGAGCGGCGTCGAGCTCTGCCGCGAGATCCGCGCCATCGCCACCACCCCCATCATCGTCCTCTCCGTCCGCGAGCAGGAGGGCGCCAAGGTCTCCGCCCTCGACGCCGGCGCCGACGATTACGTCACCAAGCCCTTCAACATCCAGGAGCTCAAGGCTCGCGTCCGCGCCCAGCTCCGCCGCCAGGACGCCACCAAGGTCCCGCTCAACGAATCGGTGCATGTCGGCGACTTCTCCATCGACGTCGAGCAGCACCGCGTCAAGGTCCGCGGCACCGACGTGCACCTCACTCCCAAGCAGTTCGAGCTGCTCCTCTACATGGCACACTACCCCGGCAAGGTCCTCAGCCACCGCGACCTGCTCAACGCCGTCTGGGGAGCCAACGCCACCACCCAGCCCGAGTACCTCCGCGTCGCCATCGGCCACCTCCGCAAAAAGCTCGGCGAGCGTGGCGAGCAGTACCTCCAGACCGAGCCCTGGGTCGGCTACCGCTTCGTCCCCACCCCCGAAGAGCAAGAG